>Ga0163144_10009527_pt1 | contig 20834 bp, 17 predicted proteins | sample OliLak19BULKMAT1_FD_123175 | JGI IMG/M metagenome (GOLD analysis project Ga0163144, IMG submission 123175) | Freshwater microbial mat bacterial communities from Lake Vanda, McMurdo Dry Valleys, Antarctica - Oligotrophic Lake LV.19.BULKMAT1 | ecosystem: Environmental > Aquatic > Freshwater >... | reverse complement strand
GAGGCGGCCGCGCAACATCGGCGCGGTTTCGATGCGGCTGCCGGGCGCTTCCTTGGCGATGAAGTCTTCGAACGGCTTCGCGTCAGCTTTGCCGATATCCAGCACGTAGTAAGTCGGCGACCGCTCCGGCAGCCGCCCCGACAGTTCGTCCTGTAGGCTGGCATCGGCCAGCGCAACGGCAACCAGCAGTGACAACCCGAGGCCGAGCGACAACAGAATCGCGGCGGATAACCCACCGGGTGCTCCGATCGACGACAGCGCAAAAGCCAGCTCCGGCGATCGCGGGCGCGGCAGCAGGCGGACCAGCCGCGGCACGGCTTGGCCAACGGCCCAGAACACGACAAGCAGGACAGCCAATCCAGCGCAAAATCCAAGCGCGACGTCCCACCGGTCGGTAGTCGCGACTGTGAACGCGATCAGCGAAAGCGCCGTAACCAGGAGACCCGCGAGAACAGCCAAGCTCGGCCACGTCCGGTCGCCCGAAACCTCATCGCGAAACAAGACCGATGGCGGCACGCGCTCTGCCCGGCCCAACGGCCAAAGTGCGAACAACAGCGCGACGAGCAGCCCGTAGGCAATGGCCGTCACGATGCTGGCCAACGTAACGGAGAATTCCAGCGGGATCGGCAAAGCCGACCCGACGGCGGCATCAACCGCGAACGGCACGAGGTAACCCAGCGCGAGGCCGATCGCGACGCCAAGGCCGGCCATGGCTAGGATTTGCGCCAGGAACATCCGGAACACCAGGGACGATGGCGCGCCCAGGCTCTTCATTGTGGCGATGACCTTGCGCCGCTTCTCGACGAAGGTTGAAACGGCATTGGCCACGCCGACACCGCCGACAATCAGCGATGTCAGGCCAATCAGCGTCAGGAACTGGCGTAGACGTTCGAGCGTGCGGGTCAACTGCGGGGAGGGGTCGAACCGGTTGGAAACGGTAAACCCGGCGTCTGGCAGATCAATCCGGACGGCGTCCTCGACTAGCTTGAGCCCTTCGCGCGTGTTGAGCGCAGTCGGCGGCACGTCGACGGCATAACGCCAGCGGATCAGCGTCCCCGGCTGAACGAGCCCGGTCCGCTCCAATGTCGCCATAGACACCAGAATGCGCGGACCGAACGACGCCCGATCTCCAAGCCCGTCTGGTTCCGACAACAGGCGCGCGCGGACCACGATCTCGCTGTCGCCGACTTTGATGATGTCGCCGAGCTTCAAGCCTAGCCGGTCGAGTAACGGCACTTCGACCGCAGCCGCCATCGGTTCGCCGATCACGCTGGCGAGGCTCGACGTTCCATCCAGTTTGACGGCGCCCGCAAGCGGATAAAGCCCGTCGACGGCCTTGAGTTCAGCCAGCGTCTGGTCCGACCCGTCGGGACGGCGCGCCATTGCACGCAACGTCGCGGCTTCAGACACTCGGCCCTGTTTCGACAAGCCAGCGATTTCCGCTGGTGTCGCGCGGGCGTGCGGCCGCACGAACGAAAGGTCTCCGCCAACGATCAGTTTACCCTGGCTCGACAGACCTTTGCGCAGCGCGTCCGACAACGCGCCGACCCCGGTGATCACCATCACGCCGAGCGCAATACATCCGATGAACACCGCAAATCCCGATAGCCCCATGCGCAGTTCGCGGGCAGCCAGACGCAGCCATAATGGCCACATCGATTGCGGCGGGACGACAGGTGGGACGACTGGCGGGGCGGCCGCCGAGTGGGCAACGTCGAGCGGGCTCATGCCGGCATCGCCGCAGCGCGATTTCCAGCCGCCGCCATCCCGCTGTCGCTCGCGATTCGCCCGTCAGCCATGCGGATGACCCGGTCGGCCTTGGCGGCCAGCGTCTCGTCATGCGTCACAAGTACCAGCGTCGCCTCGTTACGGCGTTGCAGGCTGAACAGCATGTCGATCACTTGGCGACCAGTGGCACCGTCGAGGTTGCCCGTCGGTTCGTCGGCCAGCAGCAGCTGGGGCTTGAGCGAGACCGCCCGGGCCAACGCCACCCGCTGCTGTTCGCCACCCGACAATTGCGAGGGATAATGGCGCAACCGGTGGCCAAGGCCGACATCGCCGAGCAACGTCCGCGCGATCGCCTGCGCGTCGCGAACGCCGGCAAATTCCATCGGCAACGCGACGTTGTCTTCTGCCGTCATGCTCGGCACAAGATGGAACGACTGGAACACGATGCCGATCGACTTGGCGCGCAACCGGGCGCGGCCATCCTCGTCGAGGGATGAATAATCCTCCCCGGCGACGGTCACGCGGCCGCGCGTCGCAACCTCGAGCCCGGCGAGCACCATCAGCAGCGAGGTTTTACCCGATCCCGAAGGCCCGACGATCGCCAGCGACCGCCCAGCTTCGACATCGAGCGAGACCGACCGCAAGATTTCAACGGCGCCAGCGCGGCTTTGGAGAGTGAGGTCGACGTCATGGAGTGAGGCGATAGAATTCATTGCGACGGGGTCCAACTTCGCGATGGAGATGACCGAGCCCTTGTGGAGGCCGCAAGCGGCAACCAATATCCCGGATGGGATGGGGCCTGTGCAGGGTGGAATCCGCGCAGGTTAGAGCTCGTAACATTCGAACGGTGCGAACACAGATATGGTTCAGACGGCTCACATTCGACGCCACGTACAACGCCAACTCCGGAGATTATATGGCACCGTGTTCGTCGCAATCGTTGCAACGGCAATAGCGATGACGATGACCTTGTCGACGGCCAACGCCGCGCGGATCAAAATCGTCGCGTTCGGCGATAGTCTGGTGGCTGGCTACGGCGTCAAGCCGTCGGAAGGCTTTGTTTCGCAGTTGGAAGCCGCGTTGAAGTCGCGCGGGCACGACGTCGAGGTCGTCAACTCCGGCGTCTCGGGCGATACGGCGATGAACGGCCTCGAGCGGTTAGATTGGGCGGTCCCCGACGATGCCCGTGCGGTGATCTTAGAGTTTGGCGCCAACGATGGGTTGACGGGCCGGGACCCTGCCGCCACCAAGACGACCCTCGACACGATTTTGACCCGGATTCGCGAGCGCAAGCTACCGGTGCTCATTGCTGGCATGAAGGCGCCGCGCAACTGGGGCGAGACCTACACGGCCGCATACGACGTCATGTACGCCGACCTCGCCGCCAAACACGGCGCGTTGATCTACCCGTTTTTCCTCGAAGGCGTCGCGTTGGAGCGCGACCTGAATCAAGGCGACGGCATGCACCCGAACGCAAAGGGCGTCGCCGAAATCGTCCGCCGCATTACGCCCAAGGTCGAGGAACTGATCGGCCGGGCGGTGGCGGTGCGTTGAGGTGGTAGCCTCCAAGACGGCGACGGTTGCCAGTGCTGATAGCCCGCAGCCAATGACCCGCAGCTTGCAGCCCAGGCCAGTTCTGGGCGATATTCCAACAACTAAGTCCGACGTAGGGTTGTCGGGTATTCAACGTTAGCGCGCGCTTTTTGATGAGGACATCCAACCGTGTACAATTTATCCGACATCTTGGGCATTTTGGAAAAACTGCCAACCTTCAATAAGTCATCAGATTTTCCAGCCAAAGTCGTGACTGTACAGCCCGGAACGCCGACTGAAAACCCGAACCTGTCGGGCAGCCAGTTTGACAAAACCGTAACAGCGCAAGCAGCCGAGCCCGACCTACCACCTGACATCCTGGCCATCCTGGCTGACCCCGGCGACGAGAAACTTAGTAAGCCGCTGCCATAACCGCAGTTGAATTGAGCAAAAAAGCCAAGTGGGCCGAGTTGACGTGACGGGGCAAACCGCTGGTCGCCCCCGTCAAGTCGTCGGAAGTTAATTCCCCCCAGGCGTGCTCATCGACTGGAAGAACTCGCCGTTGGTCTTTGTCTTCTGCAACTTGTCGACCAAGAACTCGATCGCGTCCATCGATCCCATCGGGTTCAGAATGCGCCGTAGCACGTGGACCTTGCGCAGTTGATCGCGCGGAATGAGCAGATCCTCTTTGCGGGTGCCAGAGCGGGCGACGTCGATCGCCGGGAACACGCGCTTGTCGGAAACTTTCCGGTCGAGGATGACCTCGCAGTTGCCGGTGCCCTTGAACTCTTCAAAGATCACTTCGTCCATGCGCGAGCCGGTCTCGATCAGCGCGGTCGCGATGATCGTCAGCGAGCCGCCCTCTTCGATGTTGCGGGCCGCACCAAAGAACCGCTTCGGCCGCTGTAACGCGTTGCTGTCGACACCACCGGTCAGCACCTTTCCCGATGATGGCACCACCGTGTTGTAGGCGCGGCCAAGTCGCGTGATACTATCGAGCAGGATCACCACATCGCGCTTATGCTCAACCAGCCGCTTGGCCTTTTCAATAACCATTTCAGCGACTTGAACGTGGCGCGTCGGCGGCTCGTCGAAGGTCGACGCAACCACTTCGCCCTTGACCGAGCGCTGCATGTCGGTGACTTCCTCTGGCCGCTCGTCGATCAGCAGCACGATCAGGAAGCACTCCGGGTGGTTCTTGGAGATCGATGACGCGATGTTCTGCAGCAGCACCGTCTTACCAGTGCGCGGCGGGGCGACGATCAGCGCGCGTTGGCCTTTGCCGATCGGCGCGACGATGTCGATCACGCGCGGCGAAAGATCCTTGACCGTCGGATCCTCGGTTTCCATCTTCAGCCACTTGGTCGGGTAAAGCGGCGTGAGGTTGTCGAAGTTGACCTTGTGCTTGGTCGCTTCCGGTTCTTCGAAATTGATCTGCTGGACTTTGATCAGCGCGAAATAGCGCTCGCCGTCCTTTGGCGCACGGATGTGCCCGTCGACGGTGTCGCCGGTGCGCAGCGCGTAACGCCGGATCTGGGCAGGGGCGAGATAGATGTCGTCCGGGCCGGGGAGATAATTCGCATCCGGCGAGCGCAAGAAGCCGAAGCCGTCCTGCAGCAATTCCACGACGCCCGTGCCGATGATCTCCGTTTCCTGCGCAGCGAGCTGCTTCAGGACGGCAAACATCAGTTCCTGCTTCCGCAGCGTCGAGGCGTTTTCAACGCCGACTTCTTCGGCATAGGCGAGCAACTCTGTCGGCGATTTCGCCTTGAGGTCCTCGAGCTTGACTTCTTTCATTGACAGCTGGCTCCGGGCGCTGCCGCAGCTCCGTTTCCAGCCATCGCCAGCCCATCGAGGTGGGCACTGCCGAATTTGGCCAGTCCGGTACGCGAACCAGGAAACGGGGCTTTGATGTATTCGCCCGAGTTTCGATGGCATGCGGCAAGAAGATAAAGGTGGTCGCAAGACCGGCGAGAGACACGACGAGGGGAGAGTTTTCGCGCGAAACGATGTCGCGCGGTCCGACCGCAAAAAGCTGTGCCGGAGCGTCGCGCTACCTGAGCAGCAGCACGAATTCAAATACCCTAACAGAGTTCGGCATACTGCGAAAGCGATTATTCGGGTGCTGTCGGGTGCTGTCGCTCGGCAAATTTTTCGCAGCCTTTCGGTTGCCGGCGTGACTTGCGAAAATTCTGCCCCTTATGCCCCGTTGCACAACCGAGCTCTGGTTGCCTACATCCGGGTTGTCCATTGACTGGGAGTTTTACGTAATGGCCGCCGCCCAAGCCACCGCCGAGCATGCATCCGAACAGAAGTCCTTCGAAGCCGAGGTCGGGCGCCTGCTGCACCTGATGGTGCACTCGGTCTACACCGAGAAGAACATTTTTCTCCGCGAGCTTATTTCAAACGCGTCGGATGCCTGTGACAAGCTCCGCTACGAGGCGATCTCGACGCCGGGCCTCCTGGTCGATGGCGAGCGTCTGGCGATTACCATCCGCCCGGAACCCGACACCGGTACGCTTGTCATCACCGACAACGGCATCGGCATGAACCGCGACGAACTGATCGATAACCTCGGCACCATCGCCCGCTCCGGCACCCGCGCATTCCTCGAGCGCCTCGGCGACAAGGCCGACGGCACAGCTTTGATCGGCCAGTTCGGCGTGGGGTTCTATTCCGGCTTCATGGTCGCCGACGAAATCGAAGTCGTCTCGCGAAAGGCTGGCACCGACGACGCCAACGTCTGGGCGTCCAACGGCGCTGACGGGTTCACCATTCGCCGCGCCACGACCGAGGAAACAGCGGCCATCCCACGAGGGACGCAAATCCGCCTGAAGCTCAAGGCCGACAGCCGATCTTACCTCGATGGCCACACGCTCGAACGGATCGTCAAAACCTACTCCGACCACATCCTGTTTCCCGTCGAGCTGATCGAGCCGGCCGTAGCTCCTGAAACAGATGGCGACACGGATAGCGAACCCCAAGCGACCGCCCTGGGTGAACCGCGCCAGATCAACACCGCCAGCGCCCTATGGCAGCGGTCGAAGTCCGAGATCACACCGGAGCAGTATAACGAGAGTTATCAGACCCTTGCTGGCGCCTACGACAAACCGAGCCTGACCATCCATTACCGCGCCGAGGGCCGCCTCTCGTATGCAGTCATGCTGTTCGTACCCGAGCAGCGGCCGTTCGATCTGTATGACCCCACACGCAAAGGCCGGGTCAAGTTGTACGTCCGCCGCGTGTTCATCACCGACGACGCCGACCTGTTGCCGACCTACCTCTGCTTCATGCGCGGCGTGGTGGATAGCGAAGACCTGCCGCTCAACATCAGCCGTGAAATGCTGCAGTCGAACCCGGCGGTCGCGCAAATGCGCAAGGCCCTCGGCTCGCGCGTCCTCAGCGAACTCGAGACGTTCGCGACCAAAGACACCGACGGCTACGCTGCCTTCTACGAGGCGTTCGGCGCCGTTCTCAAAGAGGCGCTGTATGAGGATTTCGAACGCCGCGACCAGGTGCTGAAGCTCGCGCGGTTCAAATCGTCCACGGCGCTCGCATCCGGCAACGGTGTTTGGCGGTCGCTATCGGACTACGTAACGGACATGCGGCCCAACCAGACCGAGATCTACTATCTCACCGGCGACAATGCCGAACGGTTAGCGGCAAGTCCGCAGTTGGAAGCGGCCCGCGCGCGCGGTATCGAGGTGCTGCTGCTGACCGACCCGATCGACAGCTTCTGGGTGACAATGCCGTCCGGGTATGACGGCAAGCCATTGAAATCGTTGACACAAGGACAAGTCGACCTGTCGCTTGTGCCGCTCCTTGATGCCGCCACGCCCCCACCTGAAACCTCCGGCAAGGCCGCAGTCCTCGCCGCTCGCTTCAAGGAAGCACTCGCTGGCGACGTCGCCGACGTGACGGTCTCCAAGCGCCTTGTGTCGAGCGCGGTTTGCCTCGTCGCTCCGGGCTCTGGTCCCGACCTCACGCTGGACCGGATGCTCGCGAAGCAAGAGCGCGGCTTTGGCATCAAGCCGGTGCTGGAGATCAATCCAAATCATCCGTTGGTTGCAGCCCTGTCCGACGCTGGCACGGCGATCCCGGCAGCCGAAGTCGCCGACTACGCCCACCTGCTGCTCGATCAGGCCCTCGTCCTCGATGGTCAGCCGCCGGGCGATCCCGCGCGGTTCGCAGCAACACTGAACCGTCTTGCCGTAAAAGGCCTGACCGCGCCGCCGCCGACCGCATCGCCAGCCATGACATCTCCAGACGCTTGACCAGATGCCCTGCGACCGCGACTGTGCTTGGCAAAACGGCACCACAGCCGTGACCAAGGCAATCGCTCCAGCAAGGACCCACAATGACGGATGCAAAAACCGAGACGAACCCGCTGTTGTCCCGCTGGTCGGGCGCGTTCGGCCTTGCACCGTTCCACAAAATTGAGCCAGCCCACTATAAATCTGCGTTCGCTGCGGGGTTTGCCGAACACAAGGCCGAGGTCAAAGCCATCGCCGCTAACCCGGCCAAGCCGACTTTCACCAACACCATCGTCGCGTTGGAAAAAGCCGGCTTCGCGTTGAACCGCGTTGGCGACGTGTTCTTCAATCTGGCTCACGCCGACTCCAACCCGAAGCTGATGGCCATCGAGCGGGCGATCGCGCCGAAACTGGCCGCGCACTGGAGCGCGTTCTATCTCGATGCCAAATTATGGAAGCGGATCTCCGCCCTCTACGACGCGCGCGACGGTCTTGGCCTGGAGGATGAGGACGCGCGCCTGCTTGAGCGCTACCACACATGGTTCAGACGCGCTGGCGCAATGCTGAAAGCTGCCGACAAGAAGCGCGTCAAAGCCATCAACAATCGCCTCGCTGAATTGACGACGTCGTTCTCCCAGAATGTTTTGATGGACGAGCAGGCTTGGCGTCTCGTCCTCGATGGCGAGGCCGATTTGGCTGGCCTCTCCGACGGTCAGCGAGCGTCGGCAGGGCGGGCAGCCAGCGACGCCGGACTTCCCGGCAAACATCTGATCACCCTCCAGCGGTCGAGCGTCGAAGGCTTCCTCATCACTTCGACCCGCCGCGATCTCCGCGAGACGGCGTGGCGCGCCTGGGTCCAGCGCGGCGAGATGCGAGCAGAAACCGACAACCGCCCGATCCTTGCCGAGATCGCCAGCCTCCGGCTTGAACTGGCCAACATCATGGGCGCGCAGACATTCGCCGAGTACGCCCTCCACGACACCATGGCCAAGACACCAGCCAACGTCCGTGGTCTGCTCGATCGCGTGTGGCCAGCAGCTCTCGCCCGCGCCAACGCCGAACGCGATATCCTCGTCGCGCGCGCAGCATCCGAGGGCCAGAACGATCCGGTTGCCGCCTGGGATTGGCGCTATCTCGCCGAGAAGGAACGCGCCGCCCGCTTCAGCGTGGACGAGCAGGAGGTTCGCCAGTTTCTCGTCCTGGAGCGGATGATCGAGGCCGCGTTCGATGTCGCAAAGCGGCTGTTCGGCTTGAGCTTCGAAGAGCGCGCCGACCTCAAACTCTATCACCCCGACGTCCGCGCCTGGGACGTGACCGATGCCGACGGCAACCATGTCGCCCTGTTCCTTGGCGACTACTTCGCTCGGCCATCGAAGCGATCCGGCGCGTGGATGTCGAGCTACCGCAACCAGCAACGCGTGAAGGGCGATATCCGCCCCATCGTCGTCAACGTGATGAGCTTCGCCCGCGGCGCTGAAGGTCAGCCGACGCTATTGTCGTTCGACGACGCTCGAACGCTGTTTCACGAGTTCGGTCACGGTCTCCACGGCATGCTGTCCGACGTGACTTACCCGTCGCTTTCTGGCACCAGCGTGACCCGCGACTTCGTCGAATTGCCCTCGCAGCTTTACGAACACTGGCTATCGCAGCCCGAGGTCCTCAAACGCCACGCGCGCCATTGGAAAACAGGCAAGCCGATGCCGGAGGAACTCCTGGCCAAGCTGAAGGCGGCGCGTAACTGGAACATGGGCTTCCACACGGTCGAGTACACTGCGGCGGCGATTGCCGACATGGACCTCCACGAAGTCCGCGATGCTGCCACTCTGGATGTCGCGAAGCTGGAGCAGAAGACGCTGAAGCGCATCGGTATGCCCAAGGAGATCTCACTGCGCCACCGCCTGCCGCATTTCACGCACATCACCGGGGGCTACGCGGCCGGATATTACAGCTACATGTGGTCGGAGGTTATGGACGCCGACGCGTTCGCCGCCTTCGAGGAGACCGGCAACATCTTTTCGCGCAAGGTTGCCAAGCGATTGAAGGAGCACATTTACGCCGCAGGCAACCGCCGCGATCCAGAAGACGCCTACGTCGCGTTCCGTGGTCGCAAGCCAGAGGTCGAGGGCTTGTTGAAAAAACGCGGGTTCATAAGCTGACGCAAACGGCCAACATTGTGCTGACGGGACCCCCGTCATAAAGAAGCCCTGCTACGCAAGTCGTGCGAGCAGGGCGCTACCGGTTCCCCGGTTGATCGTCGAGACCATGGTGCAGTTCCGCAGGCCTTCGGCCCACACCAATTCTCGATTGGCATACCAAATTGTGAGGTTCGAGTTTTTCTTGGTGGGCACCCGCCATTCTCGATGCGGAGTACGGGCGACCAATCAAGCCGTCGGTTGCTGAGGTGGAGTCATGGCTCCTCCGTAACGGTCAACACGCCGGTACTGTGCGAGCACGTCCACCGTTGGTCACGACGCCAGGCGGACCATCCGCCCCGTTTCCGAACCAACCGTAGCCTGCTCTGCACCTGTTGTTCGGCTCTCGCGGACCCTGAGCGGGCGTTGACGGAGCCATCTTCAACAGCGCATCTCGGCTAGTATGATCGTCTCATTGAAGACAGCGTCAGTCAACAGCCCAGCCTCGCAACTGCAACATGCGCAGCCGCTGGCCGACGGCCACAGTCAGGATACAGATGTCCCACGACACGATCTTTGCGCTCTCGACACCACCCGGCCGCTCGGCGGTCGCCGTGATCCGCATATCAGGACCAGATGCGGCCGCAGCTCTTCTTGCGTTGACATCGCCGCTGCCGGAACCACGAAGCGCCAGCCTCCGTCGCCTTCGTGACCCGGTCAGCGGAGACATCCTCGACGAGGCTCTCGTTATTCACTTCGGCGCGCCGCGAACCGAGACCGGCGAGGACATTGTCGAGCTTCAGGTCCATGGCGGACGTGCGGTCATTCAATCGGTGCTGACCGCCCTCGCGCGTATGCCGGGCCTGCGCCCCGCCGAGCCCGGAGAGTTCGCGCGTCGCGCGCTGATCAACGGCAAGCTGGATCTCGCCGAGGTCGAAGGCCTAGCCGATCTGATCGACGCCGAGACCGAAGCGCAGCGCCAGCAGGCCATCCGCGCTGCAACCGGTCTCAGCTCGGCCGTTTACGACGATTGGCGGTCTGACACGCTGGCAGCAATGGCCCTCGTCGGATCGGCCATCGACTTTTCCGACGAGAGCGATGTGTCCGCCGACGCCGTGCGGCAGGCCGAGGTTGTCGCCGAGCGGCTAGCCGACCGCCTCGCCGCTGCGCTGGGCGACGGCCACCGCGGGGAGATCCTCCGCGACGGCTTCCGCGTGGTGCTGGCCGGTCCGCCGAATGCCGGTAAATCGAGCCTGCTCAACGCGCTGTCGCGCCGACAAGCCGCCATCGTCTCAAATGAAGCAGGGACCACACGCGATGTCATCGAAGTCCGGCTAAATCTCGGGGGCTGGCCCGTCATCGTGTCCGATACCGCTGGCCTGCGAGAGGCCGCGTCGAAGGTCGAGCAGGAGGGCATTCGCCGGACGTTTGACGAAGCCCGCCGCGCCGACCTGATTTTGTGGCTCGTCGCGCCGGACGCGGCACGCGACCTTGGCTCAGTCGGCGGGCCTGCGTTCGGGCGTTCGGGCGCACCGCCAGCAGTACTGCTGCTCGACGGCACGCCGGTTATCACCGTGGAAACGAAGTCCGATCTGTTGACGATCGATGAAAAGAATTCACCGGATTTGATTCACGTGAAACAATCTCCAGAAACGCTCCCAAAAACCACCCATCGCATCTCGACGCTTACCGGCGAAGGCCTGGCGGCATTGACCGCCTACCTGGCAGAGTGTGCCAAGAACGCGACCGGGAACCCAGGCGACGCTGTGATCACACGCCTCCGGCATCGGCGCGAGGTCGAGATCGCGCATATCCACGTCCGCGCATTTCTAGACAACCCGGTTCAGCAAGTCGAGCTCCGCGCCGAGAGCCTCCGGCTCGCAGCCTCCGCGATCGGCCGCCTCACTGGCCACATCGGTGCCGAAGAGGTGTTGGGAGAAATCTTCGGTCGGTTCTGTATCGGCAAATAAATGTAAACGGCAATCGCGGCTCGCCGAGCGACGACAAGGCGTCGAGCGATCGTCCGGTTTCGTTCAAAGCGGCGAGCGTTGCGTATCTGACGTTTGGTCCCCGCCCGCATCTGATGTCTCAACCAAACGTCAGATAAGGAACAATAGAAACAAGAGCTTGCTAGTGTTCCTCATGTCTCAGACATTTGCTCCAAACCTCGCCGCTGGGGTAGGCAAATGTCTGAGACGGAACACTAGGGCGTGAGTAATTTCCGCTCCTGGCTGAAGTGATCTGCGGCGGTTAGCGTCGTGTTCATCGCCTATGACCGGGCAAATAGCGACCGACCGAGATAGTTGGCAGCGTCGCGCGCGGGCTCGCCCGCCTAGGGCAACGCTGCTGGCGTGCAAAAGAGGCCGTCTCAATGGGTAGACAGCTCGAAGCCCAGAAAACGGGAGGCAAATTTGATTCTAGAAACCCCCCTTGATTCCACCGAAATTCAAGCCCTCACAGCAACGCTCGATGACGAATATAAATCACGCGAAACCTATGCGCAGGTGATCCGGGATTTTGGCGAGGTTCGGCCGTTCATCAATATCGTCGACGCCGAAGCGCGTCACGCCAGCGCTCTACTTGCACTGTTTTCAAAATATGCCGTGATCCCGCCTTGCAATCGCTGGCTCGGCCAAGCCGCACGGCACACGAGTTTGCACGCAGCTTGCGTGGCTAGTATTCAGGGCGAGATAGATAACGTGGCAATTTACGACCGGGCACTGACGTCGACGAAACGGGCCGACATTCTGGCTGTCTACCAATCCTTGCGCATGGCCTCGCTCGAGCGTCATCTCCCGGCCTTTCGTCGCTGCTCTGAGCGTGGTGGCCGGTAATGGGCGCGCTCTCGCTTCATCCAGAAGCTCACCTCGTGTCTCGGATCGGATGGCTGCGCGCTGCCGTGCTGGGCGCCAACGATGGCATCGTCTCGACGGCAAGTCTCATCATCGGCGTGGCGGCCGCAAACGCGAACCCAAAAGACATCTTGATTGCGGGCGCAGCCGGCCTTGTGGCTGGCGCCATGTCGATGGCGGCTGGCGAATATGTATCGGTCAGCTCCCAGTCCGATACCGAGCACGCCGATCTGGCCCGGGAACGCGCTGAGCTTGCAGACCAACCGGAATTCGAGCGCGAGGAGCTTGCGCAGAACTACATCAAACGCGGCGTGGAGCGGGAACTCGCGCTCAAGGTGGCCGATCAACTCATGGCCAAGGATGCCCTGGGGGCACACGCTCTTGATGAACTCGGCATCTCGGAATTCACAACGGCTCAACCTATTCAGGCCGCACTGACCTCGGCGGCAACATTTTCTGTTGGTGCAGTACTTCCTTTGGCAATGGTTTTGATCTCGCCAGCCGCGTGGCTCATTCCGCTGGTTGCGGTCACGTCGCTCGTGTTCTTGGCCGGTCTGGGAGCGTTCGGCGCGCAGGCTGGCGGCGCCGACCTTATGCGGGCAGCCACGCGCGTGACATTCTGGGGTGCGCTTGCCATGGCATTGACATGGGGGATCGGGGCACTCGTGGGCAAGGTCGTTTAACGATGGATCTCGATCACAGCGCGAACAGGAATTGACAGGCCCCCGCCGCGGTCGCCACGCGGCACCAAGTAACACCGCAAGAGCATCACAGCTGTCGCGCGCCGCAGTCGGTGGCTTGTAATTCGGCGACGAGCCTCAACGAGGGTGAGCTCGCCGGCAGCTGGTCAGGGGTGACCAGCAAGATATTCTTGCTGAGCGGGGAGCCTTCGATTTCCAACGCTACCAGTTGGTTGGACGCGATTTCGTCGCTGACGGCTGCAGCCAGAACAATCGATGCGCCATGCCCGACGCGCACCGCGCGCTTGACCGCCTCGGTGCTGCCATATCCAGAGACCGTGCGCAGCCGGTCGGCCACAGGACCCAGGCGCTCGCGCAGAAGCGTGCCGGTCCCGCTGCCGCGCTCTCCGCCGAGCATCGGCTCTTCAAGCAACTCGACGATTGGAATCAATTTTCGCTTCGCCCAGCGGTGTCCAGGTGAAACGATGATGACGAGTGGCTCGCGAGCCCAGCGGATGGCCTGATAGCCTCGCCGACCATCCCACCACTCCGTGGCACCAAGATCGGCCTCGCCGTTCATCAGGCGTTCGGCGACCGCTGGATTGGAGCCAATCCACAGCTCGACTTCGATGCCTGTTTTTTGGCGGAACGCGGCGAGTGGTTGCTGTAGGAGATACGTGCCGACATTGCTCGCCGCCGACAATCTGATTACCGACGATCCAATCAGCTCCCGCGCCCGCTGGGCGGTGCCGATCAACGCGCGTGCGTGGGGAAGAAAGCGCTCTCCCTGCGGTGTAGCGCGCGAGGCACCAGGCGTGCGGATCACGAGAGGGGCTGCCAAATCACACTCGAGCTGGTTGACGTGCTCGACAACGGTCGACGGCGAAAGCGCGAGTGCTTTGGCCGCAGCCCGGACGCCTCGCTCGTCTATGACCGCGAGGAAGGTGCGAACATGGGAGAGGTTGATCATTGATCGCGCTGGTCGAAATTAGCGAATGTTTTGCGAAACTGCCGGCTCGTTGATGGCGGCCATCGGTCGTCGGCCGCCCAGGACATCAATAATACTGAGTGCTGCCGAGGTTTCGATGTCGCGTCGAATCTTTGTGACAGCAGACCCGATATGGGGGGTTAGAACAGTGGAAGCCGTTGGCCCGCGCAATCGCGGATCGATCACGGTCGGGCGGTCAGGCCGAGCCCAATCCTCGCACTCGAAAACGTCGGCGGCATAGCCGAAAAGTTTACCGTCCGCGACGGCGTCAGCCACGGCCTTTTCATCGACGAGCGAGCCTCGTGCCGGATTGATCAGCAGCGCACCAGGCTTCATCGTTGCGATCGCGTCGGCGTCGATCACGTGCAAGGTGGCAGCCGTGAGTGGCAGCGCCAGAACCACGAAGTCCGATTGGCTCAGAAGTTCGGTAAAACCGCTGCGCCCGACACGATCCCTGAAGCGTTCGGGAAGGTCGGACGTCGAGGCATCATATGCCAAAACACGGCATCCAAAGCCTGTCAGCCGCTCTGCAATCGCTTGGCCGACCCGCCCAAATCCCACGATGCCGACGTTGGTGCCATCAATTCCAACGCCGTAATGGGTCGGCCGCCAACCCTTGAAGCCAGCCTGCCGGATTTCTCGATCGCCACGAACAATATGGCGACCCAACGACAGCATCAGACCGACCGCAAGTTCGGCCGTCGGGACGGTCAGCAGATCCTCGCAGATCGTCACCCAAACACCGCTGGCGGTTGCCGCCGCCACGTCGATGTTGTCGAAGCCCTTCAGCGCAGCACCGATGACCCGAAGGTCGGGGCAGGCATCAAGCAGCGCGCGATCGATATTGTCCGTCATGAAAGCCATGATGCCGGTCGCCTCTCGGCAATGGGCCCGAAGTACATCGTCTGGCCAAGGCTCAGGGCGATCATTGGCAACGATCCGCGCAATGCCGTCAAACATCGCGCGGGTTTCGGGAAACGTCACATTGGTCAATACGACAAGCGGCAGATGAGACATTTTATGCTTCTCGATTACGGATGGCTTATTTCAGCGCCTTGCGGAGGTATGCCCCGATGCTGTCGACGATCACCACGCACGCGAGAATGGCGAGAAGAATAGCCGAGACCTGATCGTAATTGAGAAGACGCAGTGCTGCCATCAATTCAAAGCCGATCCCACCCGCACCGACGATGCCCAGAACGGCCGATGCCCGGAAATGATATTCCCAACGGTAGATCGTGACGTCTGTCAGCTGCGGGAGGACTTGCGGAAGCACAGCGTGGAGAATGACCTGAAGTGGTGATGCACCTGCTGCCCGTGCCGCCTCCAGCGGCTTGGGATCGACATGCTCGATCGCCTCGGCATAAAACTTACCAACCATGCCGACCGAGTGCAGCGCGAGCGCGAGCACGCCTGGCAGCGCGCCGAACCCGACAGCGGCAACGAACAGCACGCCGAGGATGATCTCTGGGACCGACCGCATGAATGCCAGCAGCGTTCGAACCGCAAAGTAGACTGAGGGATGCGGGCTGGTGTTGGGGGCTGCCAGCAAAGCTAATGGTAGCGAGAAAATGACAGCGAGGGCTGTTCCCGCAATCGACATCGCGAGGGTGTCGAATAGCGGCCGAATCCATGTTTGCCACCGGCTAAAGTTTGGCGGCACCATTTCACTGGCGAGCTGGCTGATCGCCGGGCCGCTCTCAATGAAACGCTGAGCATCGAAAAAGCCAGTAATCCAAAGAGAAAGCAGGCATATTGCGACGATCGAGCAGACAAGCACCGCCCCGCGCAATGCGGAGCGGCGCTGATCGGCTAAGATCGCATCGAAGTTGGTCGATGCTGTCATTTCATCCTCACAATTTGGCGATGTCGAGATTTAGAATCTTGGCCATATCGCGCAGGACGTCGTAGTCCTTGTCGGTGGCAGGAGCGAGCTTCTCGATCCGGAACAGCTTCAGAATGACCGGGTCGTTGAGTTCGAGGAACGCCTTCTTGATGGCCTCCTTCAACTCGGGGGCGAGGTATCCCTGCACGGTCATCGGATAGTTCGGAATGGGATCGGACAACGCGATTTCCTTCAGCTTGCTCGCATCGATCCTTCCGTCCTTGACGAGCACACGGTAGATCGCCTCCGAAAGGGCGCCGGCGGGTATCTGTCCTGCGGAGACCGCACGGGCAACAGCATCGTGTTTGCCAAGGTGGACGACCTTGTAGTGGGTGTCGCCAATCAGGCCGTTTTTGGCGAGGTGAGCGCGTGGTGCGAGATGGCTTGAGGTCGACGCTTGGTCACCGAACGCAAATGGCTTGCCCTTGATGTCCTCAATCGCTTTTACCGGACCATCAACGTTCGCGATTAGTATCGACTGATAATACGGCTTGCCCTTTTCGACGCCGACAGCAAATGGCTCGATTGCTGGCGCTTTGGATTTGGCAAGTACATATGAGAATGGACCGAAGTAAGCGACCTCAATCCGGCCAAAGCGCATCGCTTCGATCATCGAAGAATAGTCGGTCGTGACGATAATCTCGACGTCCTTTTTCAAGGCAGTCGTGAGATACGCCTTCAGAGGTTGCGCGTTTTGAATAATCGTTGACGCGTTCTCGTCTGGCAGCAGCGCAATCCGCAACTTTTCCGGATTAGCCTTGTCGGCCAACGCCGGGCCGGCAGCCCACAGCAGGCCGACCGCGAGCGCGGCGGCCAGAACATTACGACGCTTCATGATTGATCCCCTTGCGTGATTTACGAGGCTCTACGCGGCAGCCGCCAAAAGTTCAGGCATTCTGCCCTTGTAGATCTTGTCGAGAACCGCCGAGCCCAGCTCATTGGGGGCGCCCTCGAAAACGATTTGCCCGTGCGCCAGACCGATGATCTGGTCGGCGAATTGCTTGGCCAGATCCAACTGGTGGAGGCTCACGATCGTCGTGATGCGGTCTTCGCGACAGATCCGATGGAGGTCGCTCAGCACCTTGACGGAGGTTTCAGGGTCAAGGCTCGCAACCGGTTCATCCGCCAGAATAATCTGCGGACGTTGAACCAATGCGCGGGCAATACCTACTCTCTGCTGCTGGCCGCCAGAAAGCTGATCAGCCCGGTGGAGCGCACGGTCGGCAAGACCAACGCGGTTCAATGCCTCGAGCCCAAGCAACCGATCCGAGCGCGGCAGTGGCAGCAAAGTTCGCAGCGTCCCATGAGCTGCCAATCGCCCTGTCAACACATTATCGAGTGCGCTCATGCGACCGATCAGGTGGTGCTGCTGGAACACCATGCCAGTGTTACGGCGATGTTCGCGAAGTGTCCGACTGGAGCGGAAAATCGAGCCGCGGCCTTCGACAACCACGTCACCTTTGGTCGGCCGAACCAAACCATTCAGGCAGCGCAGAAGCGTCGATTTGCCAGCACCTGACGTCCCAAGCAGAACGATGAACTGGCCAGCGCCAAAGTTTGCCGTGGTCCGTCCCAGTGCTTTGACCCCGTTCGGATACGTCACTTCGACGTCTTTAACCGACAGCATGTTGGCTCCGTTCAGCTCGATGTCTTGTTCGCCGTTGGCAAACAAGACGACCATCCGTTCGGAAAAACCGTTACCATCGTTTCATGTCGTGCCAATGACACTGGCGCGGCCGTGGCGCGGAGGTGGTGCTGAAAAGTGTTGCTGCGGGTGAAGGGATGAATGACGACATCCTGAAAAAACAACCCGTCGCGCCTGATCATCAAACCAGACCAAACGTGCCGCCGCGAAAGGTCGTCGCTGGCGCTCCTCGCTCGCTCCGGCTCTGCAAATTGTTTGCCACTCGTGGATCGCTTGCGGCGGACCAACGGTAGGCAGCGCGGTCGCCGGTGACGATCAGCGCATCGTCGGCAACGACCGCCGACAGGACCGCGTTGAACGGGCGACCTTCGAGGTCGGAGAGGAGGTCGCCCGTCCTCTCCGCCGCGTTACCGCGACGCCTCGATAAAAACGTCGACTTGCTGACCGGGCTGCAGCCTGACCTCCGGCGCCTCGATGGCGTAGATGACCTGCAGCACCCTCGTATCCACTCGTTCGTTCGATGCACCGGTCAAGGACCGCTTTGGGATCACGAGAGGCTCTGTGCGAACATAACGGGCTGGAACGCGAAGAAAGGCGGCCCCTCTTGAACTGACGGTCGCGGACCGTCCAGGGGTAAACCGTGGAATGTCGACCTCGTCGATATCGGCCCGCACATGCAAAACATCAGTCATGCCGAGCACGAGCAAGGGGCTGTCCATGCTCCGGCTCTCCACGACCTGCCCAAGCCTCACGCGCGACTGTAACACCGTGCCGTCGATGGGCGCGCGCGTTGTTGTGTTGGCGAGGTCCAGCTTCGCTTTGTCAAGTTGAACCTCGGCTTGCGCGATACGTGCCGCAATCCGCGCCGTCTGGGCCTGAAGCACCTCGACCTGTCTTTGAGATGCAGCGACGGCGGCGCGTGCCGACCGCACATTAGCCGCTGCCTTTTGAGCATCCGCAGTGCTCGTGTCGAACCGTTGAACGGTCACTGCGCCGCGCGCAACCAAGGAACTCGCCCTCTCATTGTCCCTGTTGGACCGGGCCAGTTCTGCGGTTGCAACATCAATCGACGCGTAGGTTTGCTCAACCAACGCTTTTTGCTGTTCGATGGCTCTTGCGTTTTCAGGCCCCTCGGCCCGTGCCAACGCCAGATTAGCCTCAGCCTGTCGCACAGCGACTTCACCGTCCCGCGGATCAACCTGAAACAGCGCGTCACCCACTTTGACACGATCTCCTGCTTTGGCCGCGACAACCGTCACAATCCCTGTAAGTTGTGGCGCAATGGAGATTTCTTCTGACGAACTTTCAACCAAGCCCACCGCACCAATAAACCGGACCTCGTTTGTAATACCTATTTTGGAAACCGGAGGCGCCGCCTTTGGAGTCGAGCTTTCGGCTCCAGGTTGGGTCGGCGGCAGCTGAACGGGGTCAAGCAGTGGCCGATCTGGAAGATTGCGATTAATTGCCAACACAGCGGTGATCACTGCAACCACGGCGGTAAGAGGCAGTCCATAGGTCAAAAACTTTGAACGGCCAGCCATTAGTTTGCGTCCATTTGTGATGGGTCATCGATAGTCCGCTCAACGCGGCCGTCGCTCATCGAAATAATGCGATCAGCGAAGCTGAAGACGCGATGATCGTGTGTGACGACAATGACCGCGCGGTCGGGTTTCACGGCCGCTGCCTTTAATAAATCCATGGCAGCTCGGCCGGAGGCGGCATCCAAAGAAGCCGTCGGCTCATCGCAAACGATGAAGCGCGGTTCGTGCACCAACGCGCGAGCGATTGCAACGCGTTGCTGCTGGCCGCCTGAGAGTTGTGTTGGATATTTTGCAAGATGCTTCTCAAGGCCAAGACGCGCCAGGAGATCACGGGCCTTGGAGTTTGCTCGGCTCTCGTTCACACCCTGAACGATGAGAGGGATTGCCGCGTTTTCGGTTGCAGTCAGAGCGGGTAGAAGATTAAATTGCTGGAAAATAAAACCAATATTTTCTCGGCGGAATTTTACCAGCCGATCGCCTTTAAGCTTGGTCACTACAGTTCCAAAAACATCAATTTCACCCTGGTCGGCCGTTAAAATACCAGCGATCATCGATATCATGGTCGTCTTGCCGCAACCCGACGGACCAATGAGCAGCGTCATTTGTCCAGCAAAAACATTTAAATCGACATCGTGAATGACGCGAATCAACACATCGCCCGAACCGAACGATTTAACGACACCGCGACAGCTAATGGCAGGTGATACGAGAGAGATCGCGGCACCAGCAGGGGCGTTCATGGCAACTGTCATCCGCGAAACACCACAGCCGGGTCAACAGTCAATACCCGCCTCAAGCTGAGCATAGATGCGACCAGCATGATGGCAACCGTCAATAATGCCATGCCGCCAGCTATTTCCCAAGGGAGATAGAAACCTCGTAATCCCACAGCAACCTTCGGTACGGTGTCAAAAAACCAAGCAACGATGCCAAGACCAATGGCATAACCAATGGCACCAACCACCAGTGCTTGAACTAACACCATTTGCAGGATTGTTCCGTTGGTGACGCCGATAGCTTTGAGCGAGGCGAATTGTTTGATGTTGTCGGCCACAAACATATTGAATGTCAGGCCCGCGACAACGACGCCGACGATAATTCCAAGTCCAATGACCGCGCCAAAACTTGCAGGGATGCCGGTATTTGCCAAGATGTAGTTGATTGTATCCCACTTGAACTCATTGTTCGTGCGGGCTCGTAAATTGGTGTCTTGACTGATCCTCCGCGCGACGACCTCAGGGGCAACACCCTCCTCGGCGCGACCAACGACAAATGACAGTTGATTGCGACCATTGTTAGTGAAGCCAACAGCGCGCGCATAAGTTGTATAAATGGTTACATTTGCTGAAAAGTTTGCCGATGACTTGACGAGTGCAGCAACCACAGCGCGGCGATCGTTGATCTCGATCGTACCGCCAAGCTCACGGGGCCGCCCAGGGAAAATCAACGCATAACCATCCCAATCCAAAATGACAGCGTCGGGCCGACCTAAGGAACCTCTGATCAGCGTCAGTTTTGAGCGGGTCTTGGGGGTATTGGGCTGATTTCATGGTTTGAGAGCGAGTTTGCAGGTTGCGATAGCTCCACGAGCGGGGCT
>Ga0163144_10009525_pt1 | contig 20836 bp, 20 predicted proteins | sample OliLak19BULKMAT1_FD_123175 | JGI IMG/M metagenome (GOLD analysis project Ga0163144, IMG submission 123175) | Freshwater microbial mat bacterial communities from Lake Vanda, McMurdo Dry Valleys, Antarctica - Oligotrophic Lake LV.19.BULKMAT1 | ecosystem: Environmental > Aquatic > Freshwater >... | reverse complement strand
GTTGCCTTTTTTGATATATATGCTATCTTTTTAGCACTATGTCACAGGATTTCCTCATACAGCTTAAAAACAAGGAGACAGGAGAAGTGTATTTTACTCGTAAAAACCGCAAAAAAGTGGAGCGTAAAATTGAGCTTAAAAAGTACAGTAAAAAGCTCCGAAAACGAGTTGTTTTTAAGGAAGCAAAGAAGTAACAAAAATCGCCATCGGCGGTTTTTTTAGAGTAAAATGTAAGCAGGGATTACGCAGTGGGTCCTTCGATTCATTCATCATACTCGCCGATTGGTAAAAATTAAAAAGAACCTAAACGGTTCTTTTTATAATCGGCGGGCGATGAAGGAATCGAACCCTCACCAGTGCTTTTGGAGAGCGCTGTTCTACCATTAAACTAATCGCCCTTAATTACTCTCTACTTCTCGCTATTCGTTTAACCAGTCCATTATATACAGAACCTGATTTTTTGAAACTTTGCTCCCTTTGCTCGGCACCCTCCTTATTTTTGTATGCTTCATAATATATGAGATCTATTTCATTACCAAGTCGATGAGTTGCATAGACCTTATCTGCTTTGTGCTCCACAATACGCCGTTTTAGGTCGTTTGTGTACCCAATGTATAAGTTGCCTTTTTAAATATTTTTTAAAATATATACGTAATACATTTTAAGGTTTCAACCCTGACCAATTCAAGGAAAGGTGCTTTTGGACCCCGTCCTTCGCGAACGACGGGGTGGAGAGCGAGGTTTTACCATTGAAACTATATGCCCGTGAAGCAAATCCTAGCAAATTTTAAGCGTCTTTCCAATTAGTGAGATTAGGAGGTTAAAAATTCTTTCACTAATTTTGAAGCTTTTGTTACAGTAGATTTCTGTTTCGGATCAAGCCAGACAATGTCAGGATTTTTCCTAAACCATGTCATCTGCTTTCGGCTGTACTGCCAAATGGCCGTTTCAAGCTGGCCAGTCATCTCCTGTTTGGTAATTCTCCTTTGAAGGTACAAAGATAGGTATTTATACTCCAAACCAAGCTCATTCATGCGTTTGTACGAAAGACCTTTTGCATGAAGATTGATCGCCTCTGCAATCATGCCTTTCTTGATTCGAGCATCTAATCTTTTTTTTATTTGCGCTTTTAGAAATTTCTCATCAGTTTTAAGGCCAATACATAGCACATCGTGAGGAGATGATGTTTTTATTTTTGGTACTTTTCCGATTGCGTTAATAATTTCTAATGCCCTGATAATACGAACCCGATTATGGGGGTCAATTTCTTTTGCTCGTCTTGAATCGAGAGTCGTTAATTTTTTTATAAGCTCAGCAGTGCTGAAGGTTTCAAGTTTTGCTCGGAGGGATGTATTGGGTGGTACTTCAGGATATGTTTTCTCGAATAAAAAAGTATCAATATAAAAACCCGTACCGCCGCAAACGATAGGTACGCGGTTATTTTTTATGATAGACCCCAATGCTTTTCTTGCTTTCAAAGCATACTCGTGTACCGAAACAATTTTCTTAGGATTTGAGATATCAAGAAGATGATGGGGAATACCCAACATCTCTTTTTTGGTTATTTTGCCGGTACCGATAGAAAGACCAGTATATATTTGCCTCGAATCCGCAGAAATAATTTCTCCCTGAAATTGCCTTGCCAGCACAACAGCAAGTGTGCTTTTGCCGGTAGCGGTGGGGCCAACAATGGCAATTATCTTCTGCTTCTTCATGAGGGATTATATTGACTTCCAGCTTCCAATACTTCCGCCTGACACTATGTAACCACCGGATGGGATATTTCCTCCAGAAATGGTACTCCCACCACTAGTAGTGTTTGTGTTCGAGTTTATTGGCCCACCGTTTCCGGTAGTACCACCAGAAGAAATTGTACCTCCACTACCTATTGTTCCACCGCTTCCTATAGTGCCGCCACTCGTAATAGCTCCAGATCCGCCAATAGTACTAGCTCCTCCGATTGTACCTGCGCCTCCAATAACTCCGCCACTTTTAATCGTACCAGCTGCGCCAACGGTGCCTCCATTTCCGATCGTTCCTTTTGTACCAACGGATCCGCCACTCGTAATAGCTCCAGATCCGCCAATAGTTCCACCATTTCCAACAGTTCCTTTATTTCCAATAGATCCTCCTACACCAACGTCAGGACCGGTAGAAAGTCTTCGGGTGGTTGTGCCGATGTTTCCGCCACTATTAATACTCCTATCACAATATGATTGATACTGGTAAAAGAATGTTCCGTCTGCATTACGGAATCGTCGTTTGGTCGTATACACATGAGTACAAGAACTAATTGAAGATCCTACGCCAATAGTTCCGCCACCGATTGATCCGCCTGACGCGATGTGTCCTCCTCCAATATTTTTGGGTTCATCTCCTTCACTCTCGGTACTGTTCCATCCCAGAATTGCAGCGGCAGCATTTACAAAGTTGTCTTTTGGACAGTCTGGATCTTCTTCATCGATAAGACCATCTTGATCATTATCAATATTGTCATGACATTTTGGACAGTCAGAATCTCTTAGGTCTATTTTTCCATCGCCGTCGTTATCTATCGCGTCAAAACATTGTTTATAGAGGTCAGCTGGATAGGGAAGTGAATTATTCGGAGTTTCAGCCAAAACAAAAGATGTCGGTATTAAAATTACCGCAATAAGTGCAAAAGCAACCGGCTTGTTCAACTTTCGACTGAAGTTTTTAAGTTTTCTGAAATATATATGCATACAAGTATAATACCATAGATTGAATAAAAAAGCAAGTATAAAGGACAGGGATAAATATGCCTCTGTATAGGCAAAAAACAAGCGCCTAGGAATATTCCTAGGCGCTTTTGTACATCAATTCGTTCAAGGTTTCCTCAGCAAGTCTCAGATGACTTGTCGAGAAATTTACCATTGAAAGGATTTGTTGGGGAGTGAAGGTCGATATGATCTGACCTTCATCTCCTCTGTTTTTTCTCATTTGCGCATTGTACGTCTGGCACATGAACAGGTAGAACATGTGAGTGTTTCGATCCTCACATCCAACCAGTTCCAGATTTTTTGTTTCAATTATAATTCCAGTTTCCTGGAATACTTCGCGAACTGCGCACTCTTCGTGCGTTTCCCACCCTTCCCGCTTCCCGACTGGAAATTCCCAGTATGGAAACGTGCTTTGCGGATCCCTGACACAGAAGATAGTGCCTTCTGCAGTCGGGATGATGGCTGCAGATGCTGCAGCTCCGTTGTGAGCCTCGATAACTTCTCCTTTTGTGTTCTAAAAAGACAATATCACATATATAATTTAAAGTCAATAATTACAAGGAGGAAAATTGAAAAAGATGGAAAAATATAGTAGCGTAAGGCCTACGCCGGAGTGGTGGAATGGTATACACGCGCGACTCAAAATCGCGTCTCGCAAGGGATGGAGGTTCGAGTCCTCTCTCCGAGCAACAAAAAACTACCTTGTGGCAGTTTCCTTGTGCGTTTATTGTACCAAGTTAGAACCTATTTTCAAAATCTGTAATGTAAAGCGTTCCCCGCACGCTACACGCCTCTATGCGAAGCACAGAGCTTTCCAAGAATGGAAAGTGCAGGGAACGCATACGCACTCCGCTCGCCGAGTACGGCGACAATCCCGAAAGAAAAACACTCCTTGCATTTATGATTTGGCGGGGGTGAAATTTTTCTTGAAAAAGGAAAGGGTGTTTTTCTTTCGGGGTTCTACCCAAGAAGTTTCTGGTAGTACGTGGGGCTTCAATGCGGACGAAGTTTGTTTTTGAATTTGGAAGTTGCAAATGTAAAAGGAGGGGCTTGGGTAGAAATGCCGTCGTGTTTGCCTCTTATTGCTTATTGAAATCATTTAAACTGAATCAGAATCTGTATAAATATACGCCACTAGGATGCTGTATTACAATAACGTCGATTGTAGGAATAACCTTGGAAATTTCATCGCTCGAAAGACCATTGCTAGTCGTAAACAGGCGATGGTTGAGAGTGTCCACAGCAAGACGAATTAAACCGCGGTCAGTACCAATCCAGAATACATTTTGATTTGTTGGATCAAAAGCATAATCCGTGAATTGTGTATAAGAGTTTGCAGACCAATGACTATACTTCTTTGGTCCAATTGGAATTTGTACATTTTGTTCACCCTTTGAGCTTTGCACAGAAACAGTAACTGTATCCCCGAATTGGCGGCGGTCAAAAGAGACAGTATATGAGCCAGTTGAATTTGATTCGAAAACGCGACTTCCTGAACTGCTGTATAACACTTGCGGTGTCCATGTATGTGGAAAAGTCAAATCTATTGACTTGATCTGATTCTGCGCCACATCAAATTTATATCCCTTGTTTGTGTCTTTGTAATTATAGGTGAATAGATAAATGTCGTTGATGGTTTCGCCAATATAATATGCGTCGGTAGTTGTTCCAGTAATCATTGCCGCTGATTCAATCCTAGCCGTATCAAGAGAAATCACAGAAGAAGTTGCAACCAAGGATTTCATGTCGCACGACATCTCACATGTTGCTAAATTGAGCGCTACAACTTTGTTCCCAATTATTTTTGCCACATTCGCGGTATGCGGCATAAGTTCGCGAACTGTATTTTCTGACCAATCATAATCTACTAATCCGTTCTCTGTGTTTAAGATAACATGACTCCCTTTTGCGTCGGCCAGATTAACATTAAATAATGCAAAGGATCGTTCGAGGTCCTTAAACGGAATTACGGAAAGATTTTTAGTTTCAAGCGACAAGAGTCCTATGTCGGTTTTGAAAGAAACTCTCTGCGGATATAAAATAAGGCGATTGTTTGATTCGTCGAACTCAATTCGCAATAAGTCATTTGAAAATTTCTCAAAAGAAACTTCGGCATTGGTAAACATAGTAGACAGAAGAAGGTCGTTTTCTACGCCCGTATCAATATTCAATTCTTTCAAAGTTCCCGCCCAAAGATAAGCGGTATTGCCTTTTAGTGTAATTTCTCTCGTTACCGAGTCGGATTGATGATAGGTTTTTATCGGTAACCATTCGTCTTTGATTGCATTGTAACTGTAAATAATTCCGCCTTCTTCGGCTATTGCGCGCCCACCGTCCGCCGCCGCTCCGTAAGTATCGAAACGCGATGGATTTCCGCCGTAGTGAAATAGCTCATAGCCCCACGATTTCCACAAGCCAGTAAATTTGTCGAGCCGGGCAATACCTCCAGTCGTATTTTCATTTGCGTTTATAGTGAGCCATACATACTTTTCGTCCACATGAAAAACGTCTGGCTCCCATATCGTGCCAGAAATTCCCATTTCTACTGTAAAACTTTGAAGTCGACCAGATGAAATCGTGAGTTTGCTCAACCCCTCAAACGTACTTATCCAAAGAATATCCGAGTCGGAAGGATCGGAAGTTATAGCTATATTGTTATTACTCGCAAGCCCATCATTTGTTGAATACTGCTTACTTGTTCTTGTGGTCAAACTGTATTCAAGCAAACCACCCTGAAAACCAATAAAAAGTTTGTCGTCTACGCGAACCAAATCACTCAACCGTTTATTTTCAATTCCTGGAATTTGTCGCGTGTAATCCACAATTCCTTCTGATTGAATGTCTAACCGCATTATCCCCATTTGTCCAAAAATCCACAAATAGCGGTTGTCGGTAGGATCGGCTTTGACCGAAACGTGTCCGAAATTTGGAAAATATTTTACGATAGTTTCTGTGTTTGAGTCATTGGTGTTTTCCGTATTAAATCCAGTGCGGAATTGTGGTAAATAAATCCAAGCTAGCGCAATGCAAGCCAAAAGTGCGATTGCCATAATAGCGACTATAGTCAACCAGGAAGGGTGCCTCTCCGATGAGATTTCCTCCGCTTGTTGTGACGGAGTTTCTGCCTTGTAGGTTTCTAAGGGGAGCATGAAAATATTTTAGCATTTTTTTAATGATGATTTCAATAAGCAATAAGAGGCAAACACGACGGCATTTCTCCCCAAACCCCTCCTTTTCCATTTGCAATTTCCAAATTCAAAAAAAATTTCGTCTGCATTGAAGCCCCACGCACGCGGAGCAATCGACATCATCGGCTTTAAAAAAGCCTTTTAGTTCCGTTTTTGTGCCGGAAGCAAGCAGTCCCACTGCTTGCTTCCGGCACAAATAAAATTTTACTAAATTTTTACGTTACCCCGACTCACTCGCCTTCGCTCATTCCGTCTTTCGAGTCCTCTCTCCGTGCAATAAAAAACTGCCTTAGGGCAGTTTTCTTGTGCAGTATTCTTGAATTAGTCTGAACGCATTTTTCCGGAAAAATCCCCCCGCGAAAATTCGGAAAGGCGGCGGAGCCGCACTGCTGACAATTTCAAGTTTTTCTTTGGCGGCAAAATTCGGAGTTCGCGAAGCGAACATAACTGCTCTTACATAATTTCACAAAAAGAAGAAACCCGCCAGAGGTCTTGCGACATGGCGGGTGATGCTCGATTAGATGTGACAGTCAGCGAGAAAAGCGGCGGAGTCCTTGTGTTCGTCGAGGAGCGTAGTGAGTTTGTTGTCCCACGCTTCGAGCTCTTTCACTTGCTCTGCGTTAGGAGCACCGTAAACCCACGGTCCGTCAATCCACTTCCCATCAGATGTGACAATCGCCTTGACGGTCTTCTCCTCGCCACCTCGGCCGAATAGAAGTCGTCCGTGATCCTCGGGTTTGACCTCTGTGAAGACAGACCAGTCGTCGATATGACCTCCCGGATTCTTCGTCGAAACTCCGTAAAAGCCCTTTTCGTCGACACCGCCTTTGTCACCGTTCCAATCCTCGAATTTCTCAGCAAGTGCGGAGAGATTCGTGGGATCGATTCCGAAGTGATTGGCCATCCGCTGAATCTCGTCAGCGCCGACGTAAGTTTTGTACGGCTTCATTTCCAAGTTGATGTCGAATCCGGCAAGCATTTCGCTCGCTTTATCCGCCATCTGTTCAGGACTTGAGCCGTTCCTCGTTACGAGGACGCATGCGTTGAAATGTGACATAAGTTCTTGCTCCTTAGTTGGTGTAAATTAATCTTTTAACTGAAACTTCAAATGATTAAAAAATTTTCTTCCCCCAAAACTGAATACCGATTAGTCGCCGAGCGAAGCGAGGCGAACCAAAACTCTTTGACTTTTCCTATCTGGTGCCGGAGAGAGGACTCGAACCTCCATCCCTTGCGAGACGCGATTTTGAGTCGCGCGTGTATACCATTCCACCACTCCGGCGTTGCTTTAACTTACTATAAATAAACCACAGTTTCAATAAATGATTAGCTATTATTTATAATGCTCTTTGTGCTAAAATCTTGGTATGTCACAGTTTTATAATGACTCTATATTTTGGATCGACACCGACAAGATAGAACCAAATCCATATCAACCACGTCGAGAATTCAGTCAGCCAGAATTACAAAGTCTCTCAGACTCTATTCGCCAATACGGGGTCCTTCAAGCACTGGTGGTTACTCGTAAAGAATTCGAAAAGCCCGATGGTGGTATTGGGGTCAAATATGAGCTCATTGCAGGAGAGCGACGTTTGCGTGCATCAAGACTTGCTGGTCTTTTACAAGTTCCGGTGCTTATTAAGACGGGGGACGATACCGATCTTATGAAGCTTGAGCTGGCGATTATTGAAAACATTCAACGTGAAGATTTAAATCCCATTGATCGAGCACGCGCTTTTCACAAACTCGCTCATGAGTTTGGATTTAAGCATCACATTATTGCTCAAAAAGTAGGAAAGAGTCGTGAGTATGTTTCAAACACACTTCGGCTTCTTATGCTTCCCGATGATATTTTGGAAGCTATATCCCAAGGAAAGATGACGGAAGGTCATGCTCGTCCGCTTATGATGCTGATCGATAGGCCAGAGGAACTCGTCGTGCTTTTCAAAGAAATTACACTTAAAAAACTTACCGTGCGTGAAGCTGAAGCTATTGCCCGCAGAATCGCATTTGATAAGGTCCGCAAGAAAGAAAATATGATCGATCCAGAGATCGTAAGCCTTGAAGAAAAACTTCGTGAATCTCTTGGAACGAGGGTCCATATTGAACGCAGAGAAGTGGGAGGAAAAATCATGATTGATTTCTTTTCAAATGAAGATTTGCGTAGCCTGCTGGATATTATTCAGACCAACACACTCAGGGATCCTAACGAAGCCCTTTTGAACCGCGAAGCGCAGCTCGCAGAACTTGCTAGTGCGATTGGCGCAACAGAAGTAATGGAGACGGCGCCGATTGATGAGCGCTCTAAAGAAGAAAAGGAGGAAGATGAAATATACTCAGTTCGAAATTTTTCTATTTAGATTTTGAAGTTTTAAGATTGCACTTCGGATGTGACGTTTTGCAATTGTCGTTTTTGCAAACTCAATCCACTTAGAGTTCGGCTTGCCATCCTTGCGAGTTAGAATTTCAACAATATCTCCATTTTGAAGTTCTGTATCAAGCGAAATCATTTTGCCGTTTACCTTCGCCCCTGACATGTGATTGCCGATGTCTGAGTGAATTGAATATGCCAAATCGACCGGTGAAGAAGTCACCGGGAGATCCACCACGTCGCCATGAGGAGTAAAAACGAAGATGCGCTTTTCAAAAAAGTCACTACGCAGCCCCTCGCGGAATTTATCGTGATCTCCCTCCGCCGCATGATGAAGTACCAGGTCTTTGATCCAATCAGGAACGTCTTTTTTGGAATCTTTAGAAGATTTTTCTTTTGAAGGCTCATGCTTTGGAAGCAGGTGTTCAATCCAAGCAAGACTCTCGGGAGTCGCACCTTTTTTATTTCCTGCTTTATATGAAATGTGAGAGGCGATACCATATTCAGAGGTGTTATGCATGGCTTCGGTACGAATCTGTACCTCGACCAAATTTCCGTGCCCAGTAAACACAGTGGTGTGGAGTCCTTGGTAGCCGTTGGGTTTTGGAAAAGCAATATAGTCTTTTATTTTCCCTGGGAGGGGGCGCCATGAGCCGTGTACAATCCCAAGTACGCGGTAGCAGTCTTCATTTGTTTTTACAACGATACGCGCCGCTAAGACATCGAAGACTTGCTCGATATCTTTTTTCTTTGTCTGCATTTTCTTAAACAAACTCCACAGTCCTTTTACTCGGTATTCGGTACGCACATCGATGAGACCTTCTTTTGCCAAAGCTTTTTTAAGTGATTTTAAGAATTTCTCTAAACTTTCAACGTTCTCTTCGTACTTTTGTTTGAGTAAAACCTTGAGGCCAGCATATTCTTTTTGATGCACAAACGGAAACGAAAGATCTTCAAGTTCGCGAGATAGTTTTCGGATACCAAGCCGGTAGGCAATCGGTGCGTAAATCTCCAATGTTTCTGTCGCGATGCGTTTCCTTTTCTCAAGGGGAATGTGAGAAAGGGTGCGCATGTTATGAAGTCGGTCGGCGAGTTTGATCATCAGCACCCTGATGTCTTCTGACATGGCTACAAAGAGTTTGCGCAGGCTTTCGTTATGCCGATCACTTCCTCGGTACCGCAGTTTGCCAAGCTTCGTCACCCCTTCCACCAGAAAAACGATTTCAGAATTAAATTCTTTTTCCAGTTCTTCGTCTTTGACTGAGGTGTCTTCGAGTGTGTCATGGAGGAGTCCTGCTGCAATGGTCGTTGCTCCCATGCCATACTCTGCCAGGATTTTTGCTGTTTCAGTGAGGTGTACAAAGTATTCTTCACCAGAGAACCGCTTTTGACCCTCGTGAGCTTTGCGTGCAAACTCATAAGCATTAGTAATAAGCTTGGTGTTGGTGTCGTTTTTTTCTAGCAGTATTGAGAGTATCTCTTTGACTTCAACCATGCTAATAGTTTATAGGAGCTAGTTGCTAGTTGCTAGTGGGGGATTAATGAATAAAAATTAAGACATTGTAGCAGTGCGTGAAATATCACTAGACGCAACTCGTTGACACGTGATCATTGTTGTACTTTAGACTAAAATTCAGCCATGCACGCTTGACTTTTATCTCAGATGTGACATTGTAGCGTAGTAATTGCACATTCACTCATTCGAAAAGGAGATAACCATGGCACCACAAAAGAAGGGGCCTAAAAAGTTGAGAAAGAAAGTTGACAAAAGGATGACTCCAGCTTTGAGAAAGGCTTTGGAGAGAATCGAAGAGTTGAAGGATAAGTGCCAAGCTTCAGAAGACGAAATCGATGTTCGAATGAAAGAGAAATTTAATCTTAAAGAAATTCTTTCCCATGTTCAAAGTGAACTCAAAAAGGTCGAAGATTGGTACCGTGATGAAAAGATAGAGGCTGATGGGTTGCGACTCAAAGTCTCTAAGCTTACTTCAGAACTTGAAGAGTTAAAAGCAGATTCGTTGATGCTGATTGGGTTTTTGAGGATAGCAAAGGAACTTTCCAATTGATAGGATTTAAAAAAGGGCTGACAAACATCAGCCCTTTTCTTATGCAGGGGGGTAGCGAGAAAGATGTCATTGGGTGGTCCCCAATCTACGCCATGGCGTAGATTGGAATATTTGTAAAATAATTAGGACCTTTTTACTTTACCTTGTCGACCTGCGAGGTCGACAAGGTAAAGATTCTTTTTATTATTGTTACTTCTTAACTAATTACTTTACGAGCTTGTGCGGATTATGGTTTGGGCAAGACTTGTTACTGCAGCGTTCTGGTATCGTCTTTGTTCCGAGCATCATAAGCGCTCCACACATGTCGCAGATTGCTCCGGTTGGTTTTGCTTTAATGGCATATTTACAGTCAGGGTAGTTGCTGCAGCTATAGAAAATTCCAAATCGTCCGCGACGCTCCATCATGTCTCCTTTTTTACACACAGGGCAGACCACACCGGTCATCAGTTTCTTTTTGGCTTCTGGATCTTCTTTTACAAATTTACATTTTGGATATCGTCCACAGGCGATGAATCTTCCAAATCGTCCATCCCGTTCAAAAAGATTTGATTTTTCACATTTTGGGCAAACCTCACCTGTATCTTTCGGTCCTTCAAGCTCTGTGCCATCGATAGTTCGAGCCCCTGTACAATCAGGGAATCTTTCGCAAGAAAGGAATTTTCCTTGGCGTGAAAGCTTGATGATCATGCTAGCGCCACACACAGGACATTTCCATTTTGGATCTGCAACTCCCATGTTGGTGATTTTTGCGAGCTTGTCTTTTGATTTCACTTCCTTGAGGAATGGCCCATAGAAATCTTTAAGAGTTTTTACGTACTGCGCTTTTCCGTGGGCAATCAGGTCGAGCTTATCCTCCATTTCAGCAGTAAATGAGTCGCTAATATAGTCAGTAAAATTTTCTTCAAGAAAGCTACTCACCACGTCTCCTGTGTCTGTTGGGATAAGTGAGCGCTGCTCTTTCATCACATAGCCGCGATCAACAATGGTTTTAATGATTGATGCGTAGGTGGAAGGTCTACCGATCCCTCTTTTTTCAAGCTCCTTAACGAGACCTGCTTCAGAGTATCGAGGTAGGGGAGTTGTTTGTTTTTCTTCTGTATTGAGTTTGATAAGGGTAAGAGGCGCTCCTTCGGAGAGTTTGGGAACCATCACGTCCTCTTGTTTCGCGTTTGGATCTGCCATGAGCCATCCATCAAATAGCACTCGTGAGCCATTCAATGCAAAATCGGGAATAGAGTCAGAAAGAACATTTGCAGTAATTTTAGTACGAAGCATTTTTGCATCACGCATTTGGGAAGCAACGGTTCTTTGCCAGATCAGCTTGTAGAGTCGCTTTTGCTCGTCAGTTGTTCCTGCGTTGTCTTTCGAAACATCAGATGGACGGATCGCTTCGTGCGCTTCCTGAGCGTTTTTGCTCGTTTTTCCGTACACTCTTTCCTCGAGCATTTCTTTTCCAAATTTTTTTGACAGAACTTCCGCGATTTGCTTTTTAGCAACAACACTGAGGTTTGTGCTGTCGGTACGCATGTAAGTAATATGACCTGCTTCGTAGAGCTTTTGAGCAATGGACATTGTTCGTGAAGGTGAAAAGCCAAGACGGCTGCTTGCCGATTGTTGAAGGGTAGACGTAATGAAGGGGGCTTTAGGTGCGCGCTTCACTTCCGTTTCTTTTATTGCTTTAATTTTCCAATCTTCTTTTTCTGCAATGGTTACAATGCGATCAACTTCCGTTTTTTCTCGAGGTTCGGTTTCGCATATAAAGTTGAGCTCAGTTTTATCAGCTATAGAAAAGAGACCAGAAAGTGACCAGAATGTTTCAGGAATAAAGCTCCTGATTTCGCGCTCGCGTTCCATAAGGATCCGAAGAGCTGGTGACTGTACTCGTCCGGCAGAAAGGCCATAACGAACTTTTTTCCAGATAAGTCCTGAGAGGTCGTATCCCACGAGACGATCGAGAACTCGTCGCGCTTCTTGAGCAGTCTTAAGATTCATATCAATGTCTCGAGGGTGCTTTACGGCTTCAGTAACCGCGTCCTTTGTGATCTCATGAAAGACAACGCGCTTCGGGTGCTTGATGCCAACCGCTTCTGCGATGTGCCACGCAATAGCTTCTCCTTCTCGATCGGGGTCGGTCGCAAGTAGAATTTCTTTAGCTCCACCTGCTAGTTTTTTGATCTCGGAAATAACTTTTTCTTTTCCTTTGCTTATTTCGTAGTGAGGTGTGAACCCTTCATCAATATCAATTGCTTTTTTATTATTTTTGGGAAGATCGCGCACATGACCAACAGAAGCGACTACAGTGTATTCGCCGTCTAAATATTTTGAAATAGTCTTTGCTTTCGCAGGAGACTCAACGATTAATAGTTTTTTACTCATACAATTTGTGTACGTATTAGTACTACAGATATTTTTGGAATGCAAATTGGATACAGTAAAAAGTAATAAGAAGAACCCGCTTAGCAAGGTGAGTTAGAAGAATATAGAATAGTGAATAGAGAATAAGGAAGGAAGAAGTACAAATTAAAGGCGCGCCACAAGATTGTGGCGCGCCCAGTTATTTCAATTTTTATTCTTGTCCTTGAATTCAGAGATAAGCTTTACAAGGATATCGCCAGCTAAACGCTCTGATTTCAAAATTATTTCAAGTGAAAGAGATGTATCGTCAGCGAGCTCTTTTCCAAAGTCTGGAATCGCCTTTTCGTTATGGGCAAATCCAGCGGCTTGAATTGAGTCAGTGTATTTTCCAAGTCCATATTGAATAAAGGCGATCATCGCGCGCTTACAATGTTCAGGAGATTGCGAATCAAGTTGAGAAGAGAAAATCCCTATCAGCCCCTTTATCGCCGCCTCCTCATCATCAGTTTCAAAATAAGCTTTTGGATCATGAAGTGCAAATTGTGCTTCTGCGTCGAGAGTCACCTGCTCTTCAAGGAACGGTCTGACGGTGCCTAGATACCGTTTAGCAAGCTCTTGAAGAATACCAGGATAATATGTTTTATCTAAGTATTCAGCCAAGGATTCAACACCAGGTTCGTTGCCGGCATCTTTTGAGTGAAGTGCAATTTCAACAACTTGCTGACCGTTGATATTAACGACCATGGGGACTTCGCGCCATCTTGGAATGTATGCACCCTTAATCGCTTGCATCGCGCACCCTCCTTGAAATTAGAATGAAGTGGAAATTCACCTTTGAATCTGAACACTCAATTAAGTAAATAATTGAGTGTTCAGATTCGGGGGTTTTTCTAGGAATGATCAGTTTATTTGAGCATACAACATTTTTGATTTTTGTCCAGTTTGAGTCCTGGAAGTTTGCCTCCGGCAAACTTCCAGGACAAGGTATTGGTCGTTTTCAGTTAAAGCCTAACGCCTGCATTTCCTAAAGTCTTGATACCTCATCATATGATGGACTCATTAACTTAAAACTAGCAACTAGTAACTAGCTACTAACAACTACCTCAATCTAATTTCTCCCATGTTTTCTACAATAACTCCTTTTATTTCCATTGCAGCAAGGAGAGAGTTCACTTCATAGGCGGGTTTCTTGAGTGCTCGAATAATAGCATCACGCTCCATAGGCTCTGAAAGCAGTTCTATGATAGTTTTCTCTTCATCATTTAGATCTGAATAATCTTTTTCTTTGAATTCTTCTAACTTAAGTCCAAACGCTTGAAGAATATCAGCTCCAGATGTAATAGGTGTTGCGCCAAGACGGATGAGCATATGAGGCCCTTCGCTGTTTCTTGAAAAGATAGAACCTGGAACAGTCATCACTTCTTTATTGTAGTCAGTCGCAAGCCTTGATGTGATAAGTGTGCCAGATTTGAGTTCTGACTCTATAACCAGTACTGCATCACTTATGCCAGCCATAATTCTGTTGCGCTGCGGAAAGCTCCAAGGAGTTGCTTTGAAGGTCGGTTCAAATTCTGAAAGGAGAGCTCCGCCAGCTGTTACGATTTCTTCAGCAAGTTGTTTGTGTGAACTCGGATATATGGAAGATGGATCAAGACCAGAACCGGGAACTGCGATGGTGTGGAGGTTGTTTTTGAGCGCCGACTTGTGAGCTATTGAGTCTATCCCAAGAGCGAGACCTGATACGATTGAAATAGGAAATCCTCGCAGCTCGCTGATTATGCTCTCGCACACTGCTTTTCCATACTCGCTATATTTTCGGGCACCAACCACACAGAGAAGTTTAATGCCTTCCTTTGGCAAAGTTCCTGCGCAGTAGAGTTGTTTTGGAATATCCGGAATTTCTGTTAACCCAATGGGGAACTCATTTGTTGGTAACTCACGAATTGAGTACTCCATATTCATAATTATACCAATATTTGCTAGGATGTAAGGTACCTTATTAACCCCACTAGAATCTAACAACTAATATCTTGTAACTAATCATTATGCTCGACATCAAATTCATCAGAGAAAACGCCGACATTGTTAAAGAAGGAGCTAAAAAAAAGCGCCTAAGTGTTGATGTAGATGGATTGCTAAAGCTTGATGAACAACGCCGTGAACTCTTGCTAAAGGTAGAAGAAAAACGCAAGACTCAAAATGATATGAGTGGGAAGATTGCAACTGAAACGAATTCAACACTCAAGCTTGAATATATTACGAGTATGACAGAAGTAAAGGAGGCGCTCCGAGTTGAGGAAGAAGAATTGAAAGAGATTATGAAGAGCTGGCAGATGCTTATGGTTCAGATTCCAAATGTTCCTGATATTTCTGTTCCAGATGGAGAAAGTGATGCCGATAATAAAGAAATAAAAAATTGGGGAGAAAAGCCAACATTTTCGTTTGAACCTAAAAACCATATTGAACTTATGGAGCGCCTTGATATGGTGGATTTTGATCGAGGAACAAAAGTTGCAGGCTTCAGAGGATATTTTTTGAAAAATGACGGAGCACTACTTTCTTTTGCTGTTTGGAATTATGCAATGGATTTCTTTTTGAAAAAGGGATTCAATCCGTTCATTGTACCTTCGCTCATTCGCCGTGAGACCTTAATGGGAACTGGATATCTTCCTCAAGGCGAAGAAGATTTGTATAAAACACAAGACGGAGATTTTTTAGCAGGCACAGCAGAGGTGGCAACGATGGGGTATCATATGGATGAAATTTTACCAGGTGCAGATCTCCCTAAAAAATTCCTTTCGTTCTCACCTTGTTTTAGAAGGGAAGCGGGAAGTCACGGAAAGGATGTAAAAGGTCTTATACGAGTTCATGAATTTTATAAACTTGAACAGGTGGTGCTTTGTGAAGCTAATCATGAAACTTCAGCAAGATATCACGAAGAGCTTAATCGAAATACAGAAGAGTTTATTGAAAGCCTCAATATCCCATATCATACAGTGGTGAATTGTGGAGGAGATTTAGGTCTTGGACAGGTTAAGAAATATGATATCGAGCTTTGGGTGCCGCTCGAACAGACATATCGAGAAATAAGCTCTGCTTCATATTTTCATGATTTTCAAACTCGAAGATTAAATATTCGCTACAAAGACCACGAAGGAAAAATGAGATATCCTCACTCACTTAATTCTACTGCAATTCCAACCCCACGTATCTTAGTGTCACTTGTTGAAAACTTTCAACAGGCAGATTGCAGTATTTTGATTCCAGAAGTACTTCGTCCATACATGGGTAACCGATCAGTAATAAAGAAAAAATAAACTATGGTACGGTCACTTCGTTCCTCAAAACTGCAAAAGAAACATCGCAGGCAGCTTATTCTTAAAATAAGTCTCGTTCTGATTGGGGTGACTATACTTATTGCTGGACCAGCATTTCTTACTCACGCTTCGTTTCTGAGTGTACGAGACGTAACAGTAATTGGAAACTCAGTTGTTCCAACTTCTGATGTGCAAAAAATTGTAACCGAGTCTCTTCGTGGTAATTATCTAAAAGTTTTTTCACGATCCAATATTGCCCTCTATCCGAAAGACGAAATTATAACTCGACTCAAAGGATCTTTTTCTCGATTTGAATCGGTAGCTATTTCTCGTGCATCACTTCATGCACTATCAGTACATGTTGTTGAGCGGAAACAAAAAGCCTTGTGGTGCCAGACACTAGAAAGAAGTAATTGTTACTTCATTGATGATCATGGATACATATTTGACCGCGCCATTGAATTTCCAGAAGGCATCTATTTTGTATACACAGGACTTATTGAAGGAGACCCTATCACTAAACAATTTCTGCCTGATGCAGATTTTATAAAAGCTCAAACCCTCATTAATGGACTTACCATGCTTGGTCTCAAATCTCGCAGTTTTGCCTATCTTGCTGATGCTTCTTTTGAAATCGGCCTTGAAGGTGGGGAGAAAGTACTCGTTTCTTTGCAAGATGATCCACAAAAAGTTCTCTCAAACCTTGAATCAGTTCTTCGTGATCCATCACTCCATATTATCAAAGACGGAGAGCTTACGGTCGCATCTCTTGATGCTCGGTATGGTAATAAAGTTGTAATAAAGAAAAAACAGATTTAAAAGTGATGCTCACTTCGAAGTGAACAGAGAGATGGCAGGGTCGAGAAACCGCGCTATACTAATATGTATGTATCCTCTGTTATTTTTTCCATACTATGTGAAATGGCATTACGGTCGAGGCCTGAAGGATCTCTTTCGTAATATCAGCATCGGTGTTTCTTTCGTGTTTTCTTGGTTCTCAGTTTCAGAGCTTACACAAACATTGTTTGCGCCTTGGAGAAGACTCGGAGAGGAGTATCAAAAGGGTTTCCATCCAGAGGAGTTTTTTAGTGCACTTCTTATTAATACGATAATGCGAATTGTTGGTTTCGTTTTTCGACTTATTGTTATTGCGGCTGGGCTTATCGCAACAGGCCTCGCGATAGCTGCCTCTCTTGTTATAGCGTTTGTGTGGATTTTTTATCCATTCGTTCTGGCATTTTTGCTAGTACTTTTTTTCAGATTGGTTTTGTAACATATGTCATTTGATCAACTAAAAAAAGAATTACATATTTTTTATCCGGTTTTTCTTCTTGAAAAAATAGTTTCGCATAATACCAGACGAATTATTCTGCGAGTCCTTGTGGTATTGCTGGTCCTTTCTTTCGCCTTGGCAAGTGGTGTTGTGGGTGAGGTGACAAGCGGCATGACAGCAGTATTTTTTCTCTTTTTAATTATCTATATAAAATTTCTCACTGCTGACGGAATGTATTTTTCGTATCGTTTTGGGAATGAAAATGTAAATCAAGCCTATGCACTTTCAGAAATTGTCTATTCTTCAAATGAGCGCGACCTAACACTAGGGTTCATTGAATCACATTCAGGAGGCGAGGCGCTCCTTCGTGCTGGGATTGATGATGAGTCAATACGCATGTTTCTTTCCCAGAGAAAAAACACTCTTTCTTCAAAACAACTTTCACTTGATGAAAAGGCGCCATCTCATGCAAAAGCTTTTGTGAGCGCGCTTCTTAAGGCGGATACTGAGTTTGAAACATTTCTTAATCACCATAATGTAACAGAAACAATCTTGTGGGGAAGTTTTGTCTGGGCTACAGAATTAACAGAAACGGCTCTAAATTCCGAGCGATTTTGGTCAAAGGAAAATCTTGACTTATTTCGACCTATTGGAAGAGATTGGGCGTATGGAGAAGTTAATCTATTGAAAAAATACAGCACCCCACTTACGTTTAATGTTGCTGCACAAATCGAACTTCATGAAGAAGAAATAAAAACTCTTGAAATCAGCCTTTCAAAAAGCTCACAAGCTAATGCACTTATCATTGGTGAAGAGGGGTCCGGTAAACTTGAAATCATTGAAGGTCTTGCTCGAAAGATTGATCATCACACCAGTTCAGAAGCGCTAAAGAAGAAACATTTTCTTGTCCTCAATTCCGATAGCTTGCTCGCTCACAGTACTGACGCGGCCAGTCTTGAAAAAATTCTTATAGCGATACTAGAAGAAATGGCAAAAGCAGGGAATTTAATTTTGGTTATTCCTAATTTGTTTGCTCTTCTTGTTGCTGGCGGGCGACTGGGTGTGGATATCGTCTCTCTCCTCACTCCTTATATGCGCTCTCCCCAAATTCACATTGTTGGGGTCACTGATCCAGAATCTTTTCATGCAAAAGTTTCTGGAGAAGGCGATTTGATGCAACACATGGTACAGATTCTGGTAAAGAGTAGCGGTACGGAAATTGTTACTAAAATTTTGATGCAGGAAGTAAAACAGCTCGAAGAGGCTCAAGGTGTCTTTTTTACCTTTCCCGCTATTCAGACTTCTCTTGAAAGTGCCAACCATTATTTTGTCGGTACTCCTTTATACGATAGTGCGTCAGACCTTCTTCTTGAGGGAATTGGTGCTGCCCATCTCCACAAACGTATTACGATTATTAGAGAGGATATTCTAGAAGTAGTAAAAAGAAAAACTGGGGTAGAAACAGGAGAAATTTCTGATGGTGAACGCAATGTACTCATCCACCTTGAAGACTTGCTCCATGAGCGGGTTATTGGTCAGGCACCTGCTATCAAGCTTGTGAGTGATGCATTTCGAAGATCTCGATCGGGCATCAATGATCCATCACGCCCGCTCGGGTCATTTCTTTTTCTTGGTCCAACAGGAGTTGGGAAAACAGAAACAGCAAAAGCTCTTACTGAAATATTTTTTGGCGATAAGGGCAAAATGAACAGACTCGATATGTCTGAATACAATACTGCCGATGCACTCAGTCGACTTATTGGAGGGTATGACAGCGATACCCCTGGAGTCCTTTCGTCGATGGTTCGTGATAATCCATATGGAGTATTGCTTCTTGATGAATTTGAAAAAACTAATCCAAAAGTTCTTGACCTCTTTTTACAAATTATTGATGAAGGAGTCTTTTCTGACGCTCAAGGTAAAAAAATCAGTGCCCGCAATCTAATTATCGTTGCAACTTCGAACGCCAGCAGCCAAATTATTTTTAATGCCGTTTCGAAAGGAAATGATTTGCTCGGTAGCAAAGATGAAATAGTGAACACAATTATCGCAGAAGGAATATTTAAACCAGAGCTTATAAACCGCTTTGATGGAGTGATTTTGTTCGAGCCGCTTGGCAATGAGCACCTCCGAAAGATCGCAACACTTATGCTGGGAAAGCTTTCCTGGAGACTCAAAGAAAAAGGAATGACACTCGTTATTAATGATGCTTTGATTAATTATTTAGTGAAAAAAGGAAACGATCCAAAATTCGGAGCTCGCCCGCTTAACCGTGCTATTCAAGACACAGTAGAGAAAATTATTGCCGATGGCATTATTTCTCTGAGATTTAGACCGGGATCTACCATTGAACTTTCAGAAGCTGATTTTCATAGTTAACAGATTTGGTTTGATTTACTTCGGTAAAATCAGTAATCTATAAAGGTTCGGTGCTGATGCACAAGCCTCTCTTCTCTTGGAGGATCCATGTTCTTTATTAGCCCGGTACCACCAGTTGCAATACATGCCACCCATATCGTGGGGCGTCATGCAGTACGTTCACAATTTTTTACAGCAATTGTAATACTTGAATCCCTGCAATCACAACGAGTGATGGCGCAAAAACCTATTGTTTTATCACAATACGGAATTTGTCCTGTTGCAATGATGTATGCAAACCAGTACATCGAAAGTATTCCTCGCTCAAAAGCTTTCATGGTGAACATGGCGAGTAGCACTATCTTCGGCGGCCGTTCTCTGGTGCGTCCAATGATGCGGGGTCAGCAATTGTTCCGCTCTCCGAGCACGTTGTCTCATCGATACAGTGCCTCGCGCATTTCATAGGTGCCATGAGTAGGCGCTCAAAGAAAATACAATAGTAAAACCGGCATTCCAAATGGAATGCCGGTTGTTTTTTGATTTGTAAAAGGGAAAGGGCGGAACTGAGTATCCAGTTCCGCCCTTGTGCAACCCGGTTTGTTAGTGGAGTGGTTTTTTCGGTTGGTTCCTTCCACAACCTGTCAACATATCAAATGTTGCACCATGAAGTTGTCGCTGCTTTGCGAGACTTCTGGTTTTGGTGAGAGTGAATAATGCCATCGATGCTGCAGGCCATTCGTCGCCTGCCGTCTCATCGGCTTCTTCTTCACTGATTGAATCGTAATCAATTTGGCCGAAACTTATTGGGCCGTTGTTCATCAATGCTGCGACCACTCTGTTCTGCATGATACAGTCTCCAACTAGATTATTCACGATCAGGTCTCCCGGACGAGAGATCTGAAGATAGTATAACCCTATTTATAGAAAAAAGTCAAGTTATCAACATGGTGACAATACTCTTATTTTATTACTTGGTAAATATGTAGTTCATAGGTATAGTTTGCAAATGAATTCGAAACAGAATTTTTGGAATAAGCTTCCTAAACCTATACTTGTCTTGGCTCCAATGGCAGATGTCACTGACGCCGCGTTTCGCCGCGTCATCGCAAAGTATGGAAAGCCTGACGTGACGTGGACTGAGTTCGTATCAGCCGACGGGCTTGTTCG
>Ga0163144_10009524_pt1 | contig 20836 bp, 18 predicted proteins | sample OliLak19BULKMAT1_FD_123175 | JGI IMG/M metagenome (GOLD analysis project Ga0163144, IMG submission 123175) | Freshwater microbial mat bacterial communities from Lake Vanda, McMurdo Dry Valleys, Antarctica - Oligotrophic Lake LV.19.BULKMAT1 | ecosystem: Environmental > Aquatic > Freshwater >... | reverse complement strand
CGACGGCTGTCCCCAATCTCAAGCTCCTCGTCTGCGGCACCCGCCCGCCCAATCCCTCGGAGCTCTTAAACACTCCCCGTCTGAGTGCTGTCCTAGCCTGGGCCAAGCAGAATTTTGACCGCGTGATCGTGGACTGCCCGCCCATGTTCCCGATCAACGACACCCTCATTTGGGGAAGGCATATCCGCTCGGTCGTCTTTATCACCCGGTACGGAAAAACACGCGTTCCCATCATAGTCGACGCCTGCCAGAAGCTCAAGTCGGCCAATCTGCACCTCCTCGGTGTGGTGGTCAACGCGGCCAAGGCAGGCGGGCTGACCTACTCCGGCTACAGCTACCATTACCATCAATACTATCAGCAGGAGGAATCGGAAAAGGCGGAACTGACCAAGGTCGCGTAATGCTCGAGCCGGCCCTGCTCTTTTTGGTCTTCTTCGGTCCTTTGGCATTCGGCTGTGTTGAGCCCTGGTCGCTCGGCATCCTTCAGGTCGTGCTTTTTTCTCTTCCCGTGCTGGCTATCCGAGGCTCGCCGCGGACGACTGTAGCGGCGCCCTGGCCTCTCCTCATCGGCGTTGGCTCTCTGGTGCTCGTAGGCACCGCCCAGGCGCTCAATCCCGCCTCAATGGACGGCCCCCTGCCTTGGCTGCCCTTCACGGCCTCGGCGAGCCTGACTGGCAAGGCGCTTCTTCTGTGGGCCGCCTACGGAGCCCTCATTTGGGCCGCCCCGCGTGCCTTCACAGACCCGCGCGCCGCCCAGCGCTTCGCGTGGGCGGTCGTGCTCATCGGGTTTACTATAGCTGTCATCGGCCTCATCCAGTCCGCCAATGGCAACACGCTCGTGCTCGGCTTCCGCAAAATCGGCTACGGACACAGCCCGTTCGGACCCTACTACAACAACGGCCACGCGGCGTCCTTGCTCGCCCTTTCTTCCCTGATGGGCTTTGGTCTGCTTGGTTCTCAGGTTGCCCGTACCATCGCACGGACCGGGCGAACCGAGCAGCGCGCGGACGCCGTCGCGCGCCATTTGATGCTCGCATTTATGATTGGCATAAGCCTGATGGGGCTGCTGACTACGCTTAATCGTGGCGCAGTGCTGGCCTTCGGAGGGGCTTCATTAATCGTCGGGCTGCTCGCGTGCGGATTTCTAATGAAGCCGTCCATTCGATGGGGGGCACGCGCCGTGATCCTTCTCCTGGCCCTTAGCACAGGCGCTGGAGCGTTGCGTCTGGGGCTGTTAAGCCGGGGGGCGCAATCTTCGGTCCCTGTTCGCCTGTCCATGTACCAGAGCGGCCTAAAGCTTCTGGCCGATGCCCCTTTATGGGGCACGGGCCTCGGGAGCGTCATCACGGTGTTCGAGCCTTACAAGGAATCCCTTGTCGTCGGGGTCGTGGATCATATCCACAATGACTGGCTCGAACTGCCGCTTCAGGCAGGGGTTCCCGCGGCGACGCTGGTGTTTGCAGCTTTGATCGTATTCGGCCGACGCGTTCATTCCGGGTGGATGCGGGAAGCCTCCGTTGAGAGACGGTTCCTGGTTGGTGGGGGGGGCGCGGCGGCGCTGTGCTTTCTGCTTCATGCCATGGTGGAATTCACGTGGCATATTCCCGCGAATGCCGTGATTTTTCTGCTGATCATTTCCTGGCTTTGGAGCCAAACGGGCGTCCTGGCAGCAGTCACTTCGACTCGTCGTTCCGAAGGCATTAGATGAGCACGGCCGCCATCCAAGCCACATCAGCGTCGAACTTCTTGAGGGCGTTCTCGATGGCCTCTAGTGCGAGCTTCATCGCTATCCTGTTCAGCGTCGCAACGACCAAGATCATCGCTGTGGTCGGCGGTCCCGAGGGCATGGCGGTCATGGGCCTTTACCGAAATATGGGAGCCTTCCTGTCTGTGACGGTGGCCTTGGGGTTTGGGACGGTCATAGTTCAGAGGGTGTCGATTTCCCGCTCTCCCGAGCAGTTGGGACAGATCGGCTGGGCATCCATCATTCTCCTTGGAATTCAGGGAATGCTGATGGTAGCCTTGGCTGTCTTGGCGGCGCCTGGCTTGGCGGGTTGGATATTCAGCGGTCCGGTCTCTGACGCACAGGTTCGTGACGTAAGGATCGTCGTTCTGGCGGCATTCATCAATATCGCGCTGCAGCTTTCACGAAACATTTTGAATCGGACCGAGCACCTGAAAGCGCTGTCGATCATTCAGATAGCCACCGCGGCTTCGTCTCTGGCGTTGATCTATCCGTTGATGAAGCTTGGAAGCCTTGGCCTAGCCATTAACGTCGCCTCTGGCGGAGTCATTGGATTGGGCCTCAGTGCGATTTATTTTTGGAAGGCGTATGAGTCTCATCTCCGTTCATCCCGGCCGACCTTGGGATTGGAATTTCTCTCTAGCTCATTCCGTCCCTCGCTGCCATTTGTTCTCCAGGCGATCGTGTCGATCGGCAGTTTGTTGGCCATACAGGCAACCGTCTCTCGGGGGTATGGGCTGTTGGCCCTGGGTCTGATCAACGCCGCGATGCTGATTACGGATACTCTCGGGATGGTTATAGTCGCACCCGTGAAGAGCTTCTTCCTGCCTGAGTTCAGCGCGTTGTCGGATGAGTTATCCATGGAGAAATATTTCTCCCGCATGATGGGCGCACTGCTGTGTTTGGGAATCATCGCTTCGGTGGGAGTCCTCGTCGGTTCTAGGTTTGCTGTCGCGCTTCTGTTCAGCGCCGACTTCGATGCGGCCACATCCCTCTCGGCCATCTGCGGCCTGTCGCTGATCGGCCAAGCTCTGGCCTGGAGCTATCATCTGATCCTTCTCAATAAATTGAGCAATAGGGTCATTGTCGCGCTAGACGCGTCATGGTCCCTGGGAGTGCTGGCCTTGGTTGTAGCCGCGATCAGGTTTAAGCTGCCGATCTCCGCGGTCGCGTGGGCGTATGCGCTCGGCTACAGTCTCTACGGCGTGATTTCGGCCGTGACGGTGAGCCGTTTGTATGGACGGCGCTGGGTGTCCAACGAGAACTATCAGCTTCTTGCCGTCGGGGGGGCTTCAGTCCTCGTCTGCTACGGGCTCTCCACCGTATCCTTCCCCGCTTGCGTCGTTGGTTGCCTGGTGCTGGCTTTCGCGGCAGCTCGACGCCTTGCATCCCTTCTTCAGCCGTAAAGCCCGAGGAATATCGGCTTACGCGCGGACATGATGATGTGTTCGTTGAAGGTCTGCCACTTCCGCAATGAAGTTGAGAGCCATGTGGGAACGCCGCGGCGCTTCAGGGGTTGCCATGAAATAACGGGTTCATGGAAGTGATTCCGGATGAAAATCGCCCGCATGCCATCGTGGTCGATTAACCCATGATGCTCGTTGTCGGGGTTGTTCCTCGTGTGGTGTATGAAGATTGAGAACGGCGACTTTAATCGCACAACGGCAAGAAGCCTCTTGACCCAAACCGATGCCTTGAGATAGGTCAGGTTGGGCGTTTTGATGACGACCACGCCGCCCGGCTTCAGGACCCGGAAAATCTCCTGGAGCGCGGTGTCTTTCTGGGTATCCGTGATATGCTCGAAAACATCTCCTGAAAAAACGAAATCAAACGTGGAATCTTTGAATTTCAATAGTGTGCAATCACCCTCTTTGAGGTCTGGGTGAAAACCGTTTTTGGCGCAAATCGCCTTTCCCTTCGATAATTGATCGAGCGCGATGTCCTGGCCGGCAACATGCGAGGCTCCGAGCTTCAGGAACGTGAGGACGTAAAGCCCCGCTCCGCATCCCACGTCGAGAACCGACTTCCCCTCGATGGGGGACCCGAAGGCGAAGAGCGCTGCGTCGCGCAATTCGAGCTCCGTGCGGTTCCGGCACCATAGATTGGGATCCCAATCCTGCATGAAATAGCCCCTGTGCCAGGCGTATTCATCTAGCTCCTCGCGCTTTAGTATTTTGTCCATATTTCCCATTATCGGACCTCGCACCAAAATCGCAGAACGCCAAACCGGTGGTCGCTATTCAGGATATCCACTGAGCACGCGGCCAGCAATGCTCCCATCTCGTCGCGATCGAACTCGCTGATATGGTCCGCATCTGTGTAGATCAGCGGCGAACCCAAAGACTTTCGGTAGTGGTTCAGGTAATAGCGATCAAAGTCCGGGACTTCGATATAGATGTACTTGAAGAATCCCTTGAACTCGAGAAGCAGGGCTTTGGGGTCGTCGAGATGTTCGAGGATATGTGAAAGAATCAGTACGTCGAAGCTCTCCCGGGGAATGGAATTCAGGTAGCTGCGCGCATCATCGCTGATGAACGTCAGGTTGTCCTTCCTATTGGCTGACCGTGCAGCATCTATGGCGGATCGGTCGTGGTCGACGCCCACGACGGATTTCGCCTTTTCCGACAAATACCGGCTGAGAGTTCCCTTGCCGCAGCCTAAGTCCAGGACGTTGTGACCCGCTTCGATCTTTGAAATCAGGAAAGCTCGGAATGATTGACGGATCGGATGTTCAGCGGGGCTAAAAATATGAAATGAGAATTCGTGAGAGAGGCGATCGAAAATCCACTCCAGATCGAGGAACAGGCTGAATTTCACCTTCTGCGGCGCGAAGGGAATCCTGCTGAGACGATACAGCAAGGACAAAAGGACATTGCGTGGTTTTTTCCGCGGCAACCGCATACCCATATTTTAGATCCTACCAAACCTCATCGAGCAATGAGATCGAAGTGGCAGCCATTGAAATCGGCATCGACTGAAACTCGCTCTCCGGTCCCGGCATGCGTGAGGTCCTTGTACCCATGTTCTTCGAGGAACCCAACTATCGCGATTGCGGAGGCCCCTTGATCCTGAAGGTTGGCCTCGTCCACCTCAATGAACAAGACGGGCTTATTTCGGCTGAGTACCCCGACAGCTCCCCGAAGGACATTCAGCTCATAGCCCTCGACATCTATCTTGATTAGATTCACAGACTCAGCATTCATCGCCTTTACGATGTCGTCGAGCCGCTCGATTTGAGCAATCGCTCCGCCATCGGTGCCTCTGGCTATGCGGTTGCCTCCTCGGTTGGCGACTGTTCTCACTTCCATCCTGCCCTCGGCACGGTGATCGCCGAGTCCAATATTGTGAATCGTAAGGTTATTCGTGGTATTCAGCCCGAGATTATCGATTGATTGCTGGTAATTGACGGGGTCGGGCTCAAAGCCCAGCGTCATGCCCTTGTGAGCCAGGCGCGCCATTCTGAGGCTCACGTAGCCATTTTTTGTTCCGACATCGATGCAGTTGTAGTCAGGCTCGATCAAATTCATGAGATTCTGATAAGACTCGTCTTCCGTGCCTCTGAATCCGAAGAACAGGGAATGATCGATGAAATCGCTAATGTCCAGTTTTAGGCGAAGCCCGTCTCGATAATGGATTCGAATTGAGGGTGATGGATAGAGATAATGGGCTGGGAGTATCTTGCAGATGAAATGGCTTACAGCCTTCCCTTTCGCCCGTTGTCCGAGCCAGGACTCAAGTTGCGGGCTCATTCCGATCCGACGAAACAGATCGGCAATTCGTGTCTTTACGGAGAGTCCCATCACTGTAGCCATGTCTGATACTGAGCTTCGTATGCGGGAATCACGTGTTCGGCGGAAAATCGTTCCACACTTGACCGTCCTGCCGCCCCCATGGTCTCCCAGTCCGAGCGGCGGCTTAGCATGGTTTCAATCGCTAGAGTCATGGCCTCGACGTTCGATGCATCAACTAGGAGGCCGTTGATGCCATCGGCAATGATTTCAGGGGAAATCCCTGCCCGGGTGCTGATGACCGGCTTTGAGAGCGCGAAGGCCTCGACTACCGTTTGTCCGAACGATTCGGAAATTGCCGGGTGAATGAGTACATCCAATGCGGCCATTACGTCGACGATATCCTCGCAGTAGCCTGCAAATACCACTCGCGAGCTGATTCCCAGGTCCTCGGCCAGCCGCACAAGGTGTTCCCGATCTGGCCCTGTGCCAGCGATGAGGAGCACCGCAGCGGGCCACCGGCGCGCAATAGGGCGGAATGCCTTGAGAAGAGTCGCTTGATCCTTGACCCAGTATAGACGGGCTAAGGTTCCGAAAACAATTTTGTTTGAAAGCTGGTAGCGAGCCTTTACGGGATTTCGCCTCTGAGGTGAGGATCCCCATCGTCGGAAATCGAAGGGGAGAGGGATAACGCCAATCTTTTCTTGTGGGACGCCTTCCTCGCGAGTCAAGCTCTCACTCATGGATCTGCAGTGGGCGATAACGCGGTCTGACAAAAATCGGGCGCTGAGGCAGTCGGCTATGTACTGCAATCGTCGCGGATAGAGAAATACTTCGTGCGAATGGTGTCCCCGGAATATCTTCAGCGGAGTCCCCGCGATCCAGGCTGCTGTCAACCCAACGAGGCTGGCATCGAAAAGATGCGTTTCTATGATGTCGACCCGCTCCCTCGACAGCCAGGCCGCCAAGCGTAGAAGCGCCTCAGGGTATTGGCGGCGGGAAGTGCAGTCCAATGAAAAGGCATGAAGGCCTCTCTTTTGAACTTGATCCTGGAGGCGGCCGCTGGGCCCTAAAGTGCAAAAGATGACCTCGAAACGGTCTCTATCCGCGTGATCGGCAATTGTGGCAAAAAACGGCCAAATGCTTTCGCTCTCGCTGGAAAAATGAAGAACTTTTATTCGCCGCATGATTCCGACGCCGCTATCGTGCCCGGGCAGGCATAGTCGCGGGCCGGCGCAACGCTTCATTCAGGTGGTCCATAATGCCGCGGCTCAGCAGATCGTTGATGTCGCTGCTCCATTTGTTCCAGTCCTCTTGTCCACGGCGTCCAATAAGAGCACTGTCGAGTTCGCCATTCTCAATTTTACTCAATATGGAATTGACATCCGAAAAATCAGGACGACAATAAATAACATTGGTCTCGTTTTTGAAGGGGTACATCGTTTCAACATGCGACAGGTCGGGGCAAATCAAAGCCCGACCCTGTTCCCATGTGTCCCCATGCCGGAGTGTGAGTTCGCCATAGCCATTCGGCGCGATGACAGCTTTGTGCCGACGTAGGGAGCGCTTGAACTGATAGCGATTGAGTGGGGGGTGAAGCAGACCATTTTCATTAAGGGTTGCGTGAATAGTGTCGAGGTCCGCGCGCGAGGCTTTCTCCTCCAATCGCTCGGTGCCTCCGATGTATTCTGTCACGCTCGTGACTCCGTGATGCCCGCGAACTCCGGCCCGCCGCAAAGAGATTAACAGCTCCAATCGGGCGATGTGGGTCAGCGAAACAAGGCAGTGGAGCGTTTCCCGAGGTGCTATCAGCGGGCCGAGGATCAAGGTCTCGAACTCGCTCAATAAATCTCCCATGCGGCGGAGGGCGCGCTGGATTGGAGGAAATCGCAACATCTTCCGACGTACACGGGCTCTAATGTGGTTGTTGATGCCTAGGAAGCATGGAAGGGACAGCCTCAGCTTGTCGAGTTGGCTGGTGGTATAAGTCCGGATGGAAGGCTTGGACTTCCCGGTCCAATTGGCACCAGGATAATGCGCGCCTACCTCATAGTTGTAGAGTTCCCGATCACGGTAAAGGCCGCCGCCCTTGATAAGAAGATCAACGCGATCCAATCCGCTAGGGGGCATCCATAGCCGGAAGGCATCATGGCCCTCAAGGCCAATTATGATGCTGCAAGCCGCCCGCAATCGGGAGAATATCCGATCCTCAACATCCGCGCCTTGGCTGGCAAGCCATTGGTACCAGTCCGGTGTAACCAGCACTACATCGGGCTTAACGATCCTCGGAAGGTCGAAAGGATTTACAGCCAGACTTGTGTCGAGGCCCAAATCCGCATTTGACATGGAAAAGACCTCAACATCGGGACAGGCGAATACGAATTCGGTAAGCCAATCACGTCGAAAGGTCAGAAGAACGGTTTTGCAGGACCGACCACGATCGGCCAACGGCGGGAGGACTGCTGATGATTTCATGTGTGGGACGAGCCGGTGGACGATGGGCCTCGGAAGGCGACCCGGGCCTATGAAGGATATGATATCAAAGCACACTCCCGGTTAAGTGTTATTTGTAGAATATGCAATGAGCCCCTCATAAAGTGAAAGAACACCTTAAAGGTTTCCGCGATCTGCCAATTATTTCGTCGTTGCTTCGGTTGCCGTTTTTGATGGCCCGCGGGCTCGGGTTCCAAATCCCGGAATCTATTTATCAACATTTGCCATACAAGGGTGTTTGCCGCGTAGCCTGCCCCGATGGCGCATCTTTCCAGCTTGCCTGTTTTGGCAACTATCTTGAGAACAACATTTACTGGCGAGGCATCTATGGGTATGAGGAAGAATCCATCGCGCCCTGGATCTCCTTTTGCAAGGACGCACGCGTTATCATAGATGTAGGTGCGAATACTGGCTTCTATTCTCTGGTGGCTGCCGCGAATTCCCCTTCGGCCCATATCTATGCATTCGAGCCGGTCGCACGCATAGCAATGCGTTTCAGGAATAATCTGGAACTTAATCCCGCCCTAAAAATTAACCTCAATGAATGTGCCGTTGCGGAAAAAAATGGCACGGCCGATCTTTTCGACCCCGGAGGCGAAAGCCCTTACAGCTCTAGTCTGGATGGGGACTTTTTGTCTAACATGGAAAAGAAAAAATACGAGGTGAGGACCGTCTCTCTGGATGGCTTCCTGGAGGAGCAGTCGATCGACTGTCTAGATCTGGTGAAGATAGACGTTGATGGCGGCGAAGAATCAGTCTTGAAAGGCATGGTTAAAACCATCAAACGCTATAGGCCCACAATCCTGCTTGAATTCCTGTCGGAGGACCGGGCCGGTTTGATGGCGCAGATTCGAGGACTTTTGGACCAGGACTATGAACTGCACAATCTTGAACTCGAGGGCCTACGGCTCTGTGATGGGATCAAGCGCTCCGTGAAGAGCATGAATGTGATCCTGAACCCCAAAGAGCGGCCTATTCCCTGCGAGCTGATGTGCCGAGCGCGATGAGCATACCCAACCTCGTCACGCGGCGCATCAAAGTGCTGCATTTTATCAGTGATTCTGTCAGCATCATCCCCTATCTGACGGCTTTAGGTAAGTACTCGGATCATCAGCGTTTCGAAATCTGTTTTGGAAGCCTCTCTCCGGAGGGACCGTTGCAGCAATTGCTCGGGCCCGCCGGCTTTCGGGTGCTGGCGCTCGGTTGCAGGGCGCGTCGCGACTATCCCAGAGCTATCTGGCGCTTGAGGCGCTGGCTCATTGATGAGCAGGTTGACGTCCTCCAGACGCATCTCTTTGAGGCGAGCTTCGTCGGCTTGGCCGCGGCCCGTCTGGCGGGGGTCCCGGTGACCATCCTTTCGGGGCATCACTCGCACGAAATACCCCTCCATCGAAGGATGCTGACCCTTTGGACGGATCGCATCTCGACGAACTGGCTTTCCCATCGCCTCATCGCTTATTCCGTCCAGATGAAGAACGGTTTCATGCGTGATCAGGGAGTTCGCGACGACAAGATTACCATCCTCCCATTTCCCATCGAGTTAGGCGATTGGCGAGGGGACGAGGGAAATCGCTCCCAGACGAGGAAGAGCCTTGGGTTGGAGGGCAAGACTGTGTTCGGCGCCGTGGGCCGCCTATTCTGGGTAAAAAACTACGAACTTCTTATACGGGCCTTTCAAGGTGTAGCCGCGGCATCGGAAAAGGCCACGCTGCTTCTGGTCGGAAGCGGAGCGGAGAAAAATAAGTTGGAAAAACTGGCGGAGCAGCTGTCTATCAGAGACCGCGTGATCTTCGTCAATCATACCGATGAGCTGGCCAAGATCATGGGCGCCATGGACGTTTTTGTGCACTCGTCCCTGGCGGAGGCTTTCTGTCTGGTGATTGTTCATGCGTTCTCCCTTGGTATCCCCGTCGTCAGCACCGATGTCGGCATCGCACGAGAGCTCGTGGAGGACGGCGTTACGGGCTTTTTGGCCCCAGCCGGTATCGACGGCATGCGCCGTAGCCTGGAGAGAATTTTAGAGAGCGAGGATCATTGGCGTAGCATGGGCGCGGAGGGTCGGCGTCGAATAGCGCGTTTCTCCGCGGCAGAAGCAGTCAGGCGTCATGAGGAACTGTATGCATCCTGGCTTGGCCGCAGCGCCAAGGCCCCCGTTGGGGCGAGCAATGAATCTTAAACTCCTGAAGATGTTGGCATGTCCCGGATGCCAGGGCGAAATGACTTGTGAGCCGTCGGAGCAGAGCCACAATCTGGATATCGTGTCCGGCCAGTTGGTATGTCTCTCCTGCCCCAAGCGCTATCCAATCCGAGACTCAATCCCGCGCTTTGTCGAGAGCGACGATTACACGGCTTCCTTCGGCTATCAGTGGAATCGATTCCGCCTCGAGCAGGTCGATTCGCAGAACGGCCTTACGCTTTCCGCAAAGCGGTTTTATCCAGAAACTGGCTGGACCCCCGACTGGCTCGCCGGCAAGTGGATTCTCGATGCGGGCTGCGGCGCCGGCCGTTTTCTCGAAGTCGCCTCCCGTAGCGGCTGCGAGGTGGTCGGCGTCGACCTCAGCGGCGCGGTGGACGCTGCGGCAAGGACCCTGCGGGGCCGTTCAAATGTCCACCTGATCCAGGCCAGCCTTTTTGAACTACCCTTTCGGAAGGCCGTTTTCGATGGGTGCTACTGTATCGGGGTCATCCAGCACACTCCTGACCCACAAAGAGCGTTGCGAGCCCTTCCTCGGGTGCTTAAGCCCGGCGGAAAGCTCGCGGTGACGGTGTACGAGCGCAAACCGTGGACCAAGCTCAATTCGAAATATCTCCTTCGTCCGCTCAGCAAACGGCTTCCTTCGAAGGTTCTTTTGAGAATCATCCAGATCATCATGCCGGTCTTATTTCCCATTACCGAAATCCTTTTTAGGGTCCCCTTTCTGGGGGGGGTATTCGCATTCTTCATCCCGGTCGCCAACTACGTCAATAACAAAGGCCTGCCCATAGCCGATAGATATCGTTGGGCGATCCTGGATACGCTCGACATGTTTTCCCCTGCTTATGACCAACCCCAGACCTCCGCTGAAGTGGAGTCCGCGCTCTCGACCGGCGGCCTGGCGGATATCAAAAGACTGGGCAATCCCGGGGTCAATCTGGTCGGGACGCGGGCCCTAATCTAGCGTTCATGTGCGGCATCACAGGCTTCCGGGGGGCGACCGGTGGCGACGGGGACGCGATCATCCGGCGAATGACGGGAACGCTCACTCATCGCGGCCCGGATCATCAAGGAACCTGGGCTGACCGCGTTTGCGGCGTTTGGCTTGGCCACGCCCGCCTGTCGATCCTGGACTTGTCGCCGTCCGGGCACCAGCCCATGCGGTCGAACGACGGCCGCTATGTCATTACCTATAACGGAGAGATATACAACTTCAGATCATTGAAAAAATCGTTGGAGGGCCTTGGCCATAGTTTCCACGGGAGCTCCGACACGGAAGTAATCCTGGCCTCAATCTCTCAATGGGGGCTCATCGAAGCCGTCCGGCGATTCAACGGGATGTTCGCCTTTTCCCTCTGGGACCGATCAGACCGCGTCTTGCACCTCGTGCGTGACCGTCTGGGCGAAAAACCTCTGTATTACGGGCTCGCCAAGCAAACTTTCTTATTCGCCTCGGAGCTCAAGTCCATCCTCGCGCATCCGGAATTCACGCCCGTGGTCGACCGGGAAGCGCTGGCATTGTACCTCCGGTTTGGCGCCGTTCCGGCGCCGCGCTGCATTTACAAAGGAATCTCGAAGCTGCCGCCCGGCACGATCTTGTCGCTTTCCGATGGAGCCCTAAGGCTTCCCGACCCAGTTCCCTATTGGTCTCTCGCCGCGGCAGTCGAGGCGGGAGCCGCGAACCCTTTCTCAGGTTCTGCTGAAGAGGCGACGGACGAACTGGAGCGACTACTGAAGGACTCGGTGAAGCTCCGGATGGAATCCGACGTTCCTTTGGGCGCATTCCTTTCCGGGGGCGTCGATTCGTCGGCGGTCGTGGCGCTTATGGCCGCCCAGAGCGCGAAGCCGATTCAGACGTTTACGGTGGGCTTTGACGCAGCCAGCTACGACGAGAGCGGCTATGCCAAAGCCGTGGCAAGGCATCTTCGTACCGACCACACCGAAATACGCCTGCGGCCCGAGGACGCCGTCGCCGTGATCCCACGGCTTCCCACGCTGTACGACGAGCCGTTTGCGGACTCTTCCCAGATTCCGACCTTCCTCGTTTCACAGCTTGCGCGAAAGAAGGTCATCGTCAGCCTGTCGGGCGACGGCGGAGATGAGCTCTTTGGGGGCTACAACCGTAATTTTGTGGGCCGGGCGCTTTGGAACAAAATCCGCTGGCTGCCGCTTGGATTGCGCCGCACTGCGGCTCGAAGCCTGCGCGAAGCGCGTTCCGGGAAATGGGATAAGCTGCAATTCGCCGCGGCTCCATTTTTGGAACGATATGGAACCCAAGGAACGTTCGGCGACAAGTGCGAGAAGATTGCTGACGTGCTTTCGATGGCCGACCCCTACGCGCTTTACGAGAGATTGGTCAGCAACTGGGATCGGCCCAGTGAGGTGCTCGCCCATGGCGTCGAGCCGGCGGCAGTCGCGGCCAGCGCGATCCAGATCGACGCGATGCCTGATATCGCGGAACGAATGATGTTTTGGGACACAATCGCTTACCTTCCGGATGATATCTTGGTCAAGCTCGACCGAGCGTCGATGGGCGTGAGCCTGGAGAGCCGCGTGCCTTTCCTGGACCATCGGGTCGTCGAATTCGCCTGGCGTCTTCCGATGGACATGAAAATACGCCGCAGGCAGGGAAAGTGGATACTTCGTCAGGTCCTTGAGCGCCATGTGCCGGCCAGCCTCTTTGACCGGGAGAAGATGGGATTTGGAATGCCGGTGGGAGATTGGCTCCGCGGCGAACTGCGCGACTGGGCCGAAAGCCTGCTCGACCGCCGTCAGATCGAGCAGGACGGATACTTCCGCTCGGATGTGATCCTCCGGCGTTGGAAGGAACATCTCGAAGGCAAGCGGAATTGGCAGAATCAGCTTTGGGTGATTCTCATGTTTCAAGCGTGGCTCCAAAAGAACCGGCAAGACGGAATAGCGCTGTGAAGCGAGGCTCATAGGGTCCATGGCGCGGGCTCTCTATGTCTCTTATGACGGATTGATGGAGCCTCTCGGCCGTTCCCAGGTGCTCCAGTATGTCTGCGGCTTGGCCGCCGGGCACCGAATGTTTCTTGTTACTTACGAGAAGCCGAATGATCTCCAAGATCATGAGGGGCTTGCCGCCCTACATGAGAAAGTACGAAGCCTCGGAATTGAGTGGACGCCCCTGCGCTATCATAAGCGCCCCACGCTCGCCGCGACGGCCTTTGATGTCGCGGTCGGCTTATTCACCTGTGCTTCGATCTGCGTTCGTGAGGGGGTTGAGATCGTTCACACCCGAAGCTATGTACCGGGTCTCATCGGGCTGGCGCTGAAGCGGGCGTTGGGCGTTCGATTCCTATTCGACATGCGAGGATTCTGGCCCGATCAGCGGATCGATGACGGCTTTTGGGTCCGCGGCAGCGTCGCTTATCGCCTGGCCAAGTGGTTTGAGCGTCGTCTCCTCGTCGAATCGGATATTGTCGTGACATTGACGCATTCGGCGGTGCGGATCATCAGGGCTTTCCCATATCTGAAAGACCGGAATCAGAGGTTTGAGGTCATACCGACCTGCACCAACCTCGCGCTATTCAAGCCGCTCAAACGGAGGCAGGCGAGCAGGCCATTTCAACTGGGGTTCGTCGGATCCATACGGCTCTATCTGTTCGACGAAGTGCTGGCCTGTTTTCGCTCGCTGAGGGCGCTCAGACCGGATGCACGGCTGATCCTGGTGAGCCGCGATGAGGCATCAACGCTGCGCAATCGAGTAGCGGCGTCAGGCGTGCCGCTGGACGCCATACAGATAAAATCGGTGTCTTTCGACGCTGTTCCTGCGGAAATAAATGAAATGGATGCGGGTATATTCTTTCTCGCGCCCACCCAGGCGAGACAAGGAATCTCTCCCACGAAGCTCGGAGAGTTCCTCGCTTGCGGCGTCCCTTGCTTGACGAATGCCGGCGTCGGCGATTTTGAGGAGATAATCTCTAAATCTGGAAGCGGAGTCATTCTTCGGGAGTTTACCACGGAAGCTCGCGCTGATGCCCTCGCACGCCTGCTTGATTTGGCCGCGCGCGCCGATATCGTCTCGCGCTGCGCGTCTGCTGCCAAAGAGTACTTCGACCTTGATGCCGGAGTTGCGGCGTACTCCCGGATATACGATTCACTTGTGGCCGCCTGACCATGCGGGACCACCTAATCCTGATAATCGGCGCCACGGGCCAGCTTGGGTCTGAATTGATGCAGACTTGCGCGAGCCGTGGTTGGACGGTAAGAGCGTTCGGGCATCACGACATCGAGATCACCGACGCCGCGGCCGTTGAACGGATTATCGTCGCCGAGCGCCCCTGGGCGGTGCTTAACTGCGTCGGCTATAACAAGGTCGACGGCGCGGAGGTTGACCCCGTGGCAGCTTTCGCGATCAATAGCTCGGCGGTCTCGTCGTTGGCTCGAGCCTGCCGGACGACGGGCAGTCTGCTCGTTCACTTCAGCACTGATTACGTTTTCGACGGTTGCCTCGGGCGACCCTATTCTGAGAACGACGCGCCCGCTCCCCTGAATGTCTACGGACATTCCAAGCTCGCAGGCGAACAGGCCATCCGGAGCCTTTATCCTCGGCATTCCATCATTCGGGTGACTGGTCTTTATGGGCTGAATAGGAGCCCCAGAGGTAAGCCTAATTTCATAGAATCAATAATTGCAAGGGCACAGGCTGGCGGATCGATCTCGGTGCATTCTGATCTCATTTGTACGCCCACTTCCGCCCGGCAGGCGGCCGAGTCCGTTAGCCGACTGATGGAATTAGAAGCCATTGGCACATTTCATCTCACTAATTCCGGCAGCTGTTCGTGGTTTGAATTCGCCCGTGAAATCGTCCGGCAAGCCGCGCTCCCGTGCGACGTCGTTTCGGTCTCGTGCCCAGTCGGAGCCGGCTTGGCGAGGCGGCCCCGGTATACCGCGCTTAACAATGCAAAGATTCATGATGCCGGGGTTCCTCCGCTTCCGGCATGGCAGGATGCTGTCAGTGAATATCTCAGGAGCCGCTCACGATGAGTTTAATGAAATTGTCCGATAGCTCCTGTCGAACCATCACCCGCTGCCGGGTCTGCGGAGGCGAGGACCTGGTGCCGTTCCTGAATCTGGGTAAAATGCCTCTGGCGAATAGGGTCCTCGGCAGCGTTGACGAGAAGGATGAGCCCCGATTCCCTCTCGAGATCAATCTTTGCCGGACCTGCTTCCAATCGCAGTTGAGCGTCGTGGTCGACCCCGAGGTCCTATACTCCGACTATAACTACTATTCCTCGGTGTCGATGACCTTCCAGCAACACTGCGAATCGATGGCCAAGGATCTCAGTATGCTGATTGGGTTCGGGAAAGATGACCTAGTTCTCGAGATCGCCAGCAACGACGGTTGTTTGATCTCCAAATTCAAGAAGCTCGGGTGTAGGATTCTTGGCGTTGAGCCCGCAAAGAATATTGCCGAGATCGCGGAGAAGTCCGGTATTCCGACGCTGAACCGCTTCTGGAGCGAGGCGACCGCCGCCGAGGTGCAGCGGTCCCACGGTGCTGCGAAGGTCGTTGTCGCGACGAACGTCCTCGCCCATGTCGATGACCTGCATGGTTTCATCCGGGCGGTCAAAGCCGTCCTCGCCCCTTCGGGAGTGTTTGTATTTGAAGTTCCCTACATGGTCCACTTCATCAACCGAGCGGAATTCGACACAACCTACCACGAGCATCTCTCGTACTTCCTGCTGCGCCCATTGAAGGTCGCGTTAGAGGCCAACGGCTTCACCATTCAGAGCGCGAAGGAGTACGACATCCATGGCGGTTCTATCCGCGTGATCGCGAGGCCGGCTTCCTTGGACGTCGTGTCCGGCGATGATGTCAAGCGCTTGCTGGCCTGGGAGGAGGAACTCGGACTCTACGAAGAGGCGACCTACCATCGCTTTGCCTCTCAGGTCGCGTTGGTCAAGGAGGAACTTATCGCTTTCCTCTCGGCCCTCAAAGCCCGCGGCAAGAAGCTCGCGGCATATGGTGCGTCGGCGAAAGGCAATGTCCTGCTCAATTACTCCGGCGTCGGTCGGGAGCTTCTTGATTATGTGGTCGACGACACACCGGCGAAGCAGGGGAAATTCTATGCCGGAAACCGATTGCCCATCGTGAGCCGGGCCGAGCTGCGCGCCGCGCATCCGGATTACCTTTTGCTCCTGGCGTGGAATTTCGTGGATGAGATGGTCGGGAACACCGTTGAATTCCGGAAGCGCGGAGGACGGTATATTGTCCCGATTCCGTCTCTGCGAGTTATGTGAAGACGCGCTTTGAAGGGTTGAGGGTTGCGTACGTTCCGCTCAGCCGCGATTTTAAGCATCCCGGTGACTGCCGCCGCTTTTCGTATTATGCGGCGGTACGCGGCATCCCCGTGGAGATCGCCGATCCCTCGGAGGAATATGACCTCGTGGTCGTGTCCCAAGGTGCCGATCTCAGCATCTGGAATGAATATTCCAAGCGTCGCGCGAAGGTAGTCTACGACTTCACTGATTCCTATCTGGCGATATCCCGGCGTGACCCTCGAGGGATGCTGCGCGGGCTCGCCAAGTTCGTGACGCGGCAAAGCCGATATTTGCGTCTCGATCATTGGAAGGCCATCGAGGATATGTGCCGGAGATCCGACGCCGTTGTTTGTGTCACGGAGGAGCAGAAAAAAGATATTTCCAGGCATTGCTCAAATGTCCACATCGTGCTGGACATACACAACATGTATCGAGGTGGGAAGAAATCGTATGCCGCCGGGGACATCTTTAATCTCGTTTGGGAGGGCTACCCTGAAAACCTCCCGGCGTTCTATCAGATTCGTGACGTTCTTCGGGAGATCGATTCACGGCGCCCACTCGCCCTACATTTCATTACCCGATTGGAATTCGCCAAGTATATGGGCAAGTATGTCAAGCGCCGTTCCAGCGATATAGTACGAGATATCCTGCCCAGAGCGTATATCTACGAGTGGAACGAGGAGCTTTGCTCCCCAATCATTGAAGCCTGCGATATGGCCTTGTTGCCCATCGATTTGAACATTCCGCTAACGAACGGCAAGCCCGAGAATAAGCTGTTGATTTTTTGGCGCCTGGGCATGCCGACCATTGCGTCCGCTACGCCCGCTTTTCAACGCGCGATGGAGGGGGCAGAGCTACCAATGTCTTGCCGGAGCGCCGACGATTGGCGGCGGGCCCTTCAGCGTTACGTATTTGACGAAGAGGCGAGGGCGGATGCCGGACGGCGCGGCAAGGCCTTCGCGGAGGCGCGCTTCAGCGAGGCGAAGCTGCTCGCTCAATGGGACGGCGTTTTCGAGTCAGTCCTCTCCGTGGCGGCGTCTCGATGAAGAACGGCACCGCGACGATGGTCCTGCTGGCCGGGCTCGCGTTGAGCATCTTTCTGCTGGTCGTCTTCGACATGATCGGTCCTCTTGGATGGCAAATCCCTCAACCCGACCTGACGGGGGACTATTTCATGGGCGTGATGTGGGCCACTCTCCTTGGACTCAGCATCTATATGTGGCCAGTCAGCAGTTCAGACAAGAAAAGCCTTACCACCGCCTGGGTGGCCAGGTGCGTGGTCACCCTCGTGATGATGCTTGCGTACGAAAACTCCAACGGCATCGATTCCTTCTGGTACTTCGAGGAATCGACCCGTTCCCTTCCCGGCGTCTGGTCCGCATTTAAGCTGGGCGAGGGTACGACCAATATGATGGTGCTCTGCCGCTATCACGCGCAGATTTTCCCTGATTCATTCCACATGATGAAGGTCAGCTTCTCCATGGTCGGCTTCGTTGCGACTTACCTGTTGTATCGAGCGTCCGTGTTCCTTCTCGAGCGCGAGGACATTCGGGTTTTCTTCGTCCTGGCTCTTTTCCCGTCCATGATATTTTGGTCGTCCACGATCGGAAAGGATCCCATCACGCTGTTGGGCATAGCGCTTTATGTCTATGGGGTCTCGGCTTGGTATAGAACGTTTCGAACGCGGTATCTCGTCATCATGCTGATCGGAGTATGGGTGGCGCTGTCCATGCGCATTTGGCTGGGGCCGATCCTGCTGGTCCCGCTCGCGGTCTTTCTGCTGGCTAGAATGCGTAATCTGCTTTACAAATTTCTGCTTATCGGGGTCGTTGCCGCCGCTTTCCTCTATTCGGGCCGGAAATTCCAGGAGATATTCCGCATAGAGTCGAGCCAAGACTTGGTCAGCACGATCGAAGGGAGGGCGCATTCCACGGGGTGGGCAGGAAATACGGCGCTGAGTTCCGGAAGAAGTTTCACCAGCGTCGGAGATCTGATCCTATTCATGCCGCTCGGAGCCTTCGCCGCGCTGTTTCGGCCTCTTCCCGGAGAGATCATGAGCGTCTTCGGAATTTTCGCCGGGATGGAAAATCTTGTGTTGATCGTGCTGCTGTTGCAGGCCATTAAGAGAACGCGATTGTTGGAGCTGAAGGACCCCCGGGTATTGTGGGCACTTACGCTCATTCTTACCTGGTCTTCGATTTACGGCTTTATCTCGTACCAGAATCTCGGGGCGGCCGTGCGTTTCAGGCTCCAAATTCTACCTGTGCTTCTCTGCACGCTCCTCTATCTTCGACGCGATCGTCGCTTGGATCTCGACCATGTCCGGGAATAGGGACATCGCCACCGTTGAAGGTTTCGGCCGGGAATGGACGAGCTTTGACCAGACACCTTTATCTGAGCATGACCTGGCCAAACACTTTGATGAGTATTTTCGAAATTTCAGATGGGAGGAACTGCCGAGGGATGCCGTCGGATTCGACCTGGGCTGCGGGAGCGGGCGCTGGGCGAAGTGCGTCGCCCCCAAAGTGGGCCGATTGCATTGCATAGACGCTAGCGAAGCCGCATTAGCGGTGGCCGCTAAAAATCTCAGAGATGCTCCGAATTGCCGGCTGCATCTCGCGTCGGTCGACCGGATTCCGCTCGATGACGAATCGATGGATTTCGGCTACTCTCTCGGCGTCCTCCATCATGTTCCTGACACCGCGGCCGCGATGTGTTCTTGCGTCAAAAAGCTAAAGCCGGGTGCACCGTTTCTCGTCTATCTGTATTACGCGTTCGATAATCGGGCTCCGTGGTTCAAGGCCCTTTGGGTTCTCAGCGACCAGTTGCGGAGGTTGATTTCCAACTTCCCTTATCCGCTCAGATATCTGACGAGCCAAATATTGGCGGTTCTGGTCTATTACCCGCTGGCCCGAACCGCTTATCTATTGGAGAAATGCGGAGTCAAAGTCGACTCCTTTCCTTTGTCCATTTATCGGAACAGATCGTTCTACGGGATGCGAACCGACGCCTTAGACCGATTCGGAACGAAGTTGGAGCAGCGTTTCACCGCGGACGCGATACGCTCGATGATGGAGTCGGCGGGATTGGAGCGCATCATTTTCAACGAGGCAGCCCCCTATTGGTGCGCTTTGGGGTTCAAAAAGGCGCGTTGATCAAATGTCAGATAATTTGATGAGCCGGCGTTCGCTCAAGGAAGATATAAAGAAGCTTCTCTATATCTCGGCCGCGGCCATTGTTCGGGCAAGCGGCCTCTCGGCGTTGCGGGACCTTCCTAATCAGTCCAATAGCCTGAGAATTCTGACCTACCATAAGGTCAACGACGCTCGAAATAACCCGATGAGTATCCCGATCGCTCAATTTGTCCGGCATCAAGAATACTTGAAGGAGCACTACAGGGTCGTTTCGCTGGATGAATTATCCCGCCATCTCTATCAAGGCGAGCCACTTCCGCTCAGAGCGGTGCTGATCACCTTTGATGACGGCTACAAGGACAACTTCATCAACGCCTATCCGGTCCTCAAGCGGTTCGGCCATAGAGCCGTGATCTTCATACCGACCGATTTTGTCGGACACGGCCACCTTCCGGATGATCGGGACGTCATGACCGAAAATCCGACGCTCGGCTGGGATGAATTAAAGGCCATGAGCGATGTGTTTGAACTCGCTTCTCACGGCCGTACGCATCAGACCCTGACGCGCATGCCGCTCTCGCAGGCCCGGGAGGAAATATCATCCTCCAAGCGGATCCTTGAGGAGAAGCTCGGCCTGCCGGTTCGGGCCTTTTCATATCCGCGGGGGAGCATCGAGGACTTTAATGACCAGCTGGAAGATGCTGTCAAAGTGAGCGGCTATAAGTTCTGCTTTGATATGATTCCGAAGACGAATGGTGCCGGGATGAATCCGTTTCGGCTGCATCGCTATCATGTGGAAAACTTTGGTCTTGGCTATTTCCAGGGCCTCCTAGACGGTTCGGCGGATATCGTCGGCTTTAAAGACACTCGTTTGGGGTATAAGATGAAGGATTTTTTTAACGGAATCATGGGGTTGAAGCCAAAATGAAGAACGACGATTCGCTTCAGAAGGAAAGCGCTGTTCGCACCCATTCGCTTCAGGCCGGCGAATTCGCAGCCTCTTACGCGAATATCAAGGCGGAGTCCTACGCCAACTGCTTTAACTACAGCCGGCTTCGGCTGGATGCCTGGCTTGAGCGCTTCTTGCCAGTGTCTGGAGATGGCCGGAGTCTGCTTGATGTCGGGTGCGGCACGGGCCATCATCTTGCGTGGCTTAGACAACGTGGGTACGTCGTGGCGGGTGTCGACGGCTCGGATGAGATGCTGAAACGCGCCAAGAAGAACAACCCGGGCGTGGAGTTGATTCGTGCCGATGT
>Ga0163144_10009521_pt1 | contig 20838 bp, 18 predicted proteins | sample OliLak19BULKMAT1_FD_123175 | JGI IMG/M metagenome (GOLD analysis project Ga0163144, IMG submission 123175) | Freshwater microbial mat bacterial communities from Lake Vanda, McMurdo Dry Valleys, Antarctica - Oligotrophic Lake LV.19.BULKMAT1 | ecosystem: Environmental > Aquatic > Freshwater >... | reverse complement strand
TCACCTCTTAAATCCCATCCCTCCCCTGCGCTTGGCGGTCTGCCTCTCCGGTGGACCGGGCTCGGTCATGCACCCTGCCTTGGCGCAGGCGCTGCAGAGGGGCGCACGGGCGATTTGATGGCCAGCTGTTCTCCGGGTTTGGTCATCACCGAGCCCGTTCGCCCCTCTGCATCGCCGCAGCCTCGCTGCTCTTTACGCTTCGCTTTCCCAAAACAAAAGACCCTGGGGGTTCGTGCAGCGGTCACGGTGGTTTCCACCCCGGGGAGACGTTGCACCACAGTCTCGGGATCAACGCCCACCCTGCTTGGGGTCTTGAGTTGACGCGTATGCGCGTACGCGGGACCGCGGGGATTGGCCTCGCGATGGCCACCCGGAGGACGGAGGCGGGACCAGGCGGTCCCGTCGCGGCCTCAGCGAGGCCACCTACAACCGGAGGCGGGACTAGGCGGTCCCGTCGCGGCCTCAGCGAGGCCACCTACAACCGGAGGCGGGACCAGGCGGTCCCGTCGCGGCCTCAGCGAGGCCACCTACAACCGGAGGCGGGACTAGGCGGTCCCGTCGCGGCCTTCCCGCGTACGCGGGACCGCCTACAACGGAGCGACTGTCTTTCTGGCCAATTTCTTCTGCGGCTGGGTTTAGTTCGACGCCGCTGCGAGGGCTTCGATTTGGGTCTGCAGGCGGGCGGACACGGTTTCGGCCGCGGTGACCGAGGCGGACTTGATCACGAGTCCGCGCGTATAACCCACAAACGCGAGCCAGGCTTCCGAGCGCAGCGCACGCCGGTCGCGCACCAAGGGGAAAAGGGGATCGGCTTTGATACGCTCAAGTTCCGTTGGGAGGTCGCTCTCGGGCGGCGTCAGCCCGATCCCCCGGGCAATCACGCGGGCGATCAGCAGATGGCCCAGCTCGCCCGGGTGGATGCCGTCCGGGCTGAACGTGAATGTGGGCTCGGCGGTGCGCCGGGCGACGAGCTCGGCGGCCATGGCACGGTGCAAATCGATCACCGCGATGCCTTCTTGCCGACGGCTCAGGGCGGACGCCGCAAACTCGGCCAAAACGTCGTCGTAGCGCGCGTAGGTGGCTTGGTAACCGAAGACTTTCGCGTCGGCGGGTGCGAGGCGCTGTGCGATCGGGCCGGGGTCGAAAACCGGCGGGGTGATCAGGACCAGGGATGCGCCGGCGGCACGCACCTGCTGGCTGAGTGTTTCAAGGCCGGCGTTGTAGGCGGCCAAGCGCTCCGGTGACGGTGGATGGTAGATGCCGTCATTCATCCCGTAACACGCGAGCACGATCTGCGGCTTCACGGATTTCAGCGCCTGGCTCAGACGGTCAAGCGCGTTCGGGCGAGGGAACGGATGCCCGGGCTCGCTCAGTCCCGATACTGTTTCACTGCTCAGACCGATGCTGATCAGATCGGCCTTGGAACCAGGCGCCAGCCGGTGGAGGTAGTATTCGAGGAAGGTGACGTAGCGTCCATCCTGCGTAATGCTGTCTCCCAACACCAGTGTTCGGCGACCAGCGAGGAGATTGCCAGTCGCCGCGAACCCTGGAGACGTCAGCAATCCGATGAGGATCGCGACGAGACTGAATGAAATGACCGGGAGCAGGGGTGAACGCATGCCGTTAGTCACACCTTGCCCGGCCGACTCTTCGAATTACTTCTTCTTCGCCGCTGCGGCCTTGGCCTTCGTCGCCTGCTGCGACGTGATCAGAGACTGCTTCTTTTGGTTCGAGTCGTCGGTCTTCGTTTGTTTTTGCGAGGCCTGTTTCTGTACGGATTTTGGAGATCTATCGCCCATGGTGGGTTGTCTTTCGTTGGGTTTTCTCGCTGGCGGGATGTTCGTTTCCCCGCCTGGCGTGATTCACTGTTTTCCGAAATGCGAGCGCGTAGCAAGCTCGGGATGGCAAAAGGGAGGCTCACGTGCCCTGCGGAGTCGTCATCCGGGATTCCGCCGCTGCCTGCTTCACGTGACTCCACCGCCAGGAGTCGAGATCGGCCCAGCGATCGACCGTGAGCCGGATGTCGATCTTGTCGCCGACGACAAAGTCATCCCGATCGGTGCGCAGGATGCGGAAGCCCCAGTGGGGCGCCCGGCTGGGATCGAGCGGACTCGAGCCGAGGGTGAGATCAGAGTCCACCCGGGCGCGGAAATAAATCGCGTACCCATCGAGGCGTCCGGCGTTGACGATGGTGCGGGTGAACGTGAGCTCCCGGGGCAGGTCAATCTCGTTGACCGTGTGCAGGTCGATCGAGAGCGCCGGCTCCGGTTCTGCGAGAAAGTGATCAACAAGATGGAGGTCGGTGCTCGCGAGATGGTAGTAGCTGGACTCCTGCGGCCGGTGGGCTTCGAGGCAGGCATAGTCGTAACCATGCACGTCGAGTTCCCAGATGAAGGGGACCAGACGCGTATCGATCACCTTGATCGGTTCGCAGTAGAAATCGAACAGGCTCGGCAGGATCAGGCCGCCCGGCTTCAACAGGCGGTCGCGCAGATCGGTGATGTTGGCCACCATGTCCTCGTCAAACAGGCAGTCGCCCATCTGCTCGTGCAGGATCACATCGACGCGTTCGGGAATGGAAAATGCCGTGCTGTGGGTCGCGACAAACTCCACCCGCTCGATCCGATTCGCCTTCGCCAGGGTGCGGGCGTGCGTGAGGATGTCCGAATGGTCGATCGCGTAGACGTGGGCCGCTCCACGGCGCGAGGCGAGTGCGGCGAGAATGCCCGTGCCGGTGCCGAGGTCGATCACCCGGTCGCCGGGCTGGATGTGACGGGAGATTGACTCAAGGTAGAAGGCCATGCGCTGCCGGTCTGCAAGCATGCGCTCCTGCTCGTGAAAGCCCGCGAACATCCGGCCGTTGCGCTCGCGGTAGGCTTCCTCCGGCGTCCGATCGTCCCGGGGGTAGAACCATGCGGCCAGCCGCGGCCGGGCCTGAATCCATTCGTCACCCCGCGCCCAGAGGTTTCGGATGGCTGAAAAAATGCGGGTGCTGAAGTGCTGGAGAGGATGAGATGACATCGATGTGCGGCGTCACCTTTGACCCGGGTCGGACACCGTGCGCGGCCATCGGCGCAAGTGCAACCCGAAGGATTGGGTCCATGGAGGCGCGCCCGGCAGGAGCGAGCGTGGTCCCTGCCGGCGGTCCGGATTGGATCAGAGGGTCGGTGGGTTGAATTGCAGGGCGCTGAGCCGGCGATAGAGGCCGTCCGGAACGGCCGAGAGCGCCTCGTGGGTGCCGAGCTCGACCACGCGTCCGGCTTCGATCACCGCGATCTTGTCCGCCGTGCGCACGGTCGACAGGCGGTGGGCGATGATGAAGGTGGTGCGGCCTTGCATCAATCGGTCCAGCGCGGCCTGCACCAGGCTTTCGCTCTCGCTGTCGAGTGAACTGGTCGCCTCATCGAGGATGAGAATCGCGGGGTTCTTCAGGATCGCGCGGGCGATGGCCACCCGCTGGCGCTGTCCGCCGGAAAGTTGGATGCCGCGATCGCCGACGAGGGTGGCGTACGTTTCCGGCAGGGCTTGGATGAATTCCTCGGCGTTGGCCAGCCGCGCGGCCTGGCGGATGTCGGCTTCGCTCGCTCCCGGTCGGCCGTAACCGATGTTCTCGGCGATCGTCCCGCCGAACAGGAGAATGTCCTGGGGCACGATCGCCATCTGTCCGCGCAGCCAGCCGAGCGGATACTCTCGGGCGTCGCGGCCGTCGATCCGGATGCTGCCCCCGACCGGATCATAGAAACGCATCAGGAGCGCGGTCAGGGTCGACTTTCCGGCACCGCTGGGTCCGACCAGGGCCACGCGCTCCCCCGGGCGCGCCTCGAGGTTGATTTCCCGCAGCACTTCAGCGTCAGGACGAGACGGATACTGAAAGCTCACGCCGGCGAAAATGACGTCCCCCCGCAACCGGGACGGCAGGGCGCCGCCGGCAGTCACGGCCGTTTCCGTTCCGCGGTCCTCGGTCGGTTCACGCAGGAGCTCGCGCACCCGCTGGGTGGCCCCAACGGTCTTCTGCAGCTGGCTGAAGAGTTCCGCCGCCTGACCCATCGCGCCGGCCACGAAGGTGGTGTAGAGCACAAACCGCGTCAGTTCCCCCGGGGTGATCTGCCCGTTCTGGAGCAGGCGCGCGCCAAACCAGAGCACGATCACGATGCCGCCAAAGAGGGCGAGGATGAAGAAGGCGACGAAGACCGCCCTCCAGCGGGCCGCGCTCAGCGCGGCCGCGAGCACGCGCGCATTGCGGGTCTCGTAGCGGCCGAGCTCAAAGATTTCGTTGGCGAAGGCCTTGACGCTGGCGATCGCCTGGAGCGTTTCCTCGACGATGGTATTGGTCGCCGCGAGTTGATCCTGGGTTTCGCGGGAATAGCGACGCAGCCGACGCCCAAAAAATACCGCCGCAGCGATCAGCAAGGGCAGGGTCCCGAGCATCAACGCGGTCAGTTGACCGGAGGTGATCGCGATCAGGGTGATGCCGCCCAGCAGGAAAATGGTCTGACGGGACATCTGGGGGATGCCATCGATCAGCGCGCCCTCGATCTGGGCGACATCGGTGGAGACGCGACTGGTCAGTTCACCGACCCGTCGTTGGGCGAAGAACGCCATGGGCAGGGAGATCAGCCGGCCGTAGCAGTCGCGCCGCAGGTCGGCGAGGGCGCTCTGGCCGACGCGGTTGAAGGCGAGGGCACTGTTGAACGAGGCCAGCGCCTGCACCGACACTGAAATGGCGAGCAGGAGGGCGACATGGTTGAGCGAGATCAGCCCGAATCCCGGCAGGCTGGCTTCATCCGGACGCAGTGCCGAGTCGATCAATACGCCCGCCAGCAGGGGAAAAGCCAGCCCCAGTGAGGCGCTGAGGAGCAAGGTGAGTAAACCGCTGTAGAGGCGGGACCGGTAGGGTTGCACATAACGTGCGAGGGCCCACATCTCCCGCAACCCCTCCCGGTTGAGCGGTGCCTTGGGCAGACGGTCGGTGTCGATTTCTTGGGCAGAAGGTGCGCGGCGGGCCATGAACCCCCACCCTCATTCGTCCCGGGGAAAAGCGCAACGGAGCTGTCGTTGCCGCTTCGAGAATAGAATCGCAGACCGCCGCCCCCGCGCCCCCTTGTAGGTGGCCTCGCTGAGGCCGCGACGGGACCTCCGGCCCCGCCCCGCCCGTCTCCCCGGAACGCTTTCCGCGCGCGTAGCCAAACCTGCGGGGTCGCTGACCCCACCCACACCGCCGACCCTGCCTGCAGCAGCCCGCTCAGGGAGCGGGGGTCGATCGCACGTCGTGGGTGCGGATCGGCCCGGGGCGGTTGATTTGCAGCGCACCGGTCGAGGCTCCGGGCGGGGTGCCGCGCTGAAAATTGGGAAACTTGCGGCCGGTCGCGTGATCGGTGTCGGGCGGAGTCGGGTTCTCGGGCACGGAGTCGCCCGTTTCCTCCTGCCACTGATCCATCGCCCGGCGCAACCGTGCCCGCATTCCCGCCGCCTCGGGGCGGTCGATCAGGTTGTTTGCCTGGTGCGGGTCCAACCGAAGATCGTAGAGTTCCTCCGCAGGCCGGAGACGCTGGAAGATGTCGGCCTGGAGGGGCGTGAGCGTCCCGGCCGCATGGCCGGCTTTGAGCGCGTCCGCGCTCGGATTGTAGAAGGTTTCTGCGGCCCCGGGTGCCCAACGTTCCGGATAGGCATTGCGCAGGTACGCGTAGTCGCCGTACCGCACCAGCCGAATGTGCGTGGTGAAGTTGTGCCAGTTCCGCTCAGCGAAAACGAAGTCGCGAACCGTCGCGCGCGGGTCGCGGAAGAGCGGCGTCAGGCTCACGCCTTGAAAACTGGCCGGCCGGGTGACACCCGCCATTTCCAGCAACGTCGGCGCGAGGTCGATCGAGCTGACGAGGGAGTCCACCACCCCGGATTGACCGAGCGTCTTGGGCAAACGGATGATCAACGGAGTCGCTACACCCGCTTCGTAAACCTGGGTCTTCGCCCGGGGAAAGGGGCGGCCTTGGTCGGAGAGAAAGATGATCACCGTCTGCTCCAGCACACCCTGGCGCCGCAACTCCTCGACCACGAGTCCGACGTGGTGATCCAGCCGGTTGATTTCGTCGTAGTAGGCCGCGAGGTCCTGCCGCGTTTCGGGGGTGTCGACGAGTTCGGGAGGCACCCCCACGTCCGCCGGCGCGTGGCGGCCGGTGAAGTCATCGGCGTCCCAGATGCGGTGGGCGTCATGAGAGGCGAGCCAGAGGAAGAAGGGCCGGTCAGTCGGGCGCGTACGGAGGCGCTGCAACCACTGTTCCTCGCCACCGTAGCCGCCCTTGCCCGGAACCGGCTCGCCGTCACCGCCAACCTCAAAGGCGGCCTCGGCCGGTCCGACGAGGCGCTGGACCCCGTTGTTGGCATTGGTTCCGAAATGTGCCTTGCCGGCATGCGCGGTGTAGTAACCGGCCTCGCGCAGAAGTCGCGGGAAGAGCGGCACGCCGGCGGCCAGGGCCCCGTGCAACTCCGCCGCGGCTTCGAGGTTGTGCGGGTAGCGCGAGGTCAGGATGCTGCAGCGACTCGGACTGCAGCTGGTGGCGGTGACGTAGGCCCGGGTAAACCGCAGGCTCTCCCGTGCCAGGCGGTCGATCTGCGGCGTGCGCACGCCCGGATTCCCGTAGCAGCCGAAATCGGCCGCGCTGATGTCGTCGCCGAGGATCAGGACAAAATTCGGACGCATGGAGTGGGCGGCGGGGAGGAGGGCGCTGAAGGCCATCAGGGTCGCCAGAACGAGCGTTGGGGATCTCACGGTTGAATTGGTTTCACTGGAAAGGTGGTGTGCAGGTTGGCGATTCCGAGGCCCGCCTCACCTGCAATCGAATAAAGCAACCACGCGGTCTCGCCTTCGCGCCAGACCGTCGGATCGCGCAACTCACGCACCCGATTGTCGCCATATTTGATCGTGCTCCCGCCGCGCGAGTAGGCCATCGGCAGATCCGTGCCTTCCCACGTCCGTTCTGGCTGGAGCACTTCGAGCACGCCGCGCGCCCGCCAGGTCTCCGGGGCGCCGGCAAGGTCCACGACCGTGCAGAGAATGCGCTCCGGTCGGTGGCCGACGCAGGAGAAGTAGATCAACAGGTGGTTCTGGTGCAGATCCACGCCCACATGCCGGATCCCGTAGCGAGCTTCGCCGCTCGTCGGCCGTCCGGCCACTGGCGGAGCGTCCGGTTCGCCCCGCAGCGCTGGATCGACCGCATCTTTAATCTCCTGTCCGATGATTGTCGCCACCGGCTCAAAGGGATCGCCCAGCTTCTTTGCCCGGCGAAGCACGCCCGAGTGCGTCAACCCGTACCAGGCACCACCGTGGCGAAACACGCGGAGATACGCGGGGCCCACGATCTTCCCCAGATCGGTGAAGGAAATCCCATCGCGGGAGACCGCCACCGACGTGGCTTGCGGACCGCCCCCCAGCGGCACTCCATGGCAAAAGAGAAAGATCTGACGGGTTTCCTCGTCGATCACCGCCTCGGGCGAGGCGATGTGGCCGCGCAGGGCCCGTTGTCCCGAAATCGGCAGGATTCCTCCCGGGTGAATCCTCCAAGGGCCCTCCGGCCGGTCCGCGACCGCCAGCCGGATGTACTTCCCGTCATGGTGGGCAAAATACAGGTGGTAGCGGCCGCCGGGCTGGGCAACCCACGAGGGCAGGCGGATGAGCGACGGCCCGTTGATGCTCCGCCCGTCATCACCCGGCAGCATCTCCGGCGTGATCAGCGCCGCCTCCAGCGTGCGGGTGACCGAGATCGAGGGCAGCGGCACCTCCGCGCGACCCAGGCTGGTGATCAGGAGCCCGGCAAACATGGCCCGGCGGAGGCGCCGGAAGCGATGCACCAAGGGGGGCGGACGATCGGAAACAGGCATGGTATCGACAGTGGGCGGGCGTGCGGAGCTAGGGAAGCCGGGAGACTTCACCGCGCTCTCGCCAGGCCGCCACCTTGGCCGCCAGATCGATGGTCGTGGGGTCCGCGTGAACCAAACCGTAATAGCACAGTGCCAAGGCGACCTCGCGGTAGTTCACTTTCTTGATCCCCTCTCCGCGGGACTTTTCCTGCCCGAGTCCGGTGCGCGTATTGCCGCCAATCTCCACTTCACCGGTCGGCCGGATGCGGGTCCGCTGCCACGCCATCGCCTTCTGCATCGCTTCGGCGATCGGCAGGTCCGGCAGGTGCAGGGCGAGAACCTGGGCCATGAGGAGGGAGACGGCGTTGTAGCTCGAATCGCGGCCCCCGCGTTCCACGAATACCCCGTCGGCGTCGCGGAGCGTCAGTGCCACGGCCACCAGTTTCCGCGCGGCTTCGCGGTCGCGCGGTTCGTCCAACCAAACTCCGCAGAGTCCAAACGCCTTTGCGGCGATGAGGAGCCGGTTGGCGGTGTGGCCCACCTTGCGGACGATGCCGTCGTAACCCGAATGCACAAAATCGACCGCCCGCCGGGTCTTCGGCTTGAGCGCCTCGATCCGCTCGCGAAACACCGGTTCAAAGGGCGACTGTTTGAGCACGAGGATCGCATGGCCGAGTTCCTGCAGATAGAAATACGTCGTCTCCACCCGGTCATCGAAGGTCTGCAGCTCCTTGTCGTACGGTTTCTTCACCGAAAGAAAACCGCCGTCCGCGACCTGACGCGCAAACGTGGCGTCGATCGAGGTCCAGGCCTTTTCGACGCGGGCCAGGTCCCCTGCGACCACGCCGCCGATCAAGTACCAGCAACCGCCCCGTTGCATTCCGGCTTGGTACCATTGGCCCTGTTGCCGGTGGTAACCAACCAGTCCGTTGGCATCGGGTTCTCCTTGGGCCGCCAGCAACGGCGCGAATGTCTCGGCCGGCAGCGACCGCAGCATCTCATATTCCGACACCACCGGTGCGGCGATCGACGGACTCAGGGCAAAGAGGACGACGAGGGAGGTCAGGCAGGAAGAAAGCAGATGGGCCATGGGCAAACTCGGTAAAGGGGGAGGGTAGCGTATCATACTCCCGCCTCAGACCCTAGCGGTACTCCGCGCATTCTGAATACAAAAGTGACCAGTACCCTGTAGGCGGCCTCGCTGAGGCCGCAGGGTTTGGCCTCGCCTGAACCTTCGGCAATCTTCCGTTCTCCGTCCTCAATCCTCCGACCAATACCAACGTCAATCCCCGATCGTTTTACCGCGAATGGACGCCAAGCGACGCGAATGGATGACGGGCAGATTGGGGCCATCCGACAGGGTGCCCACTTTCCGGGTTTGCGGTGTTCGTCCCGACTGCCCTAAGGTCGAGCCGTCTTCATGAATATCCGCCCCGCCCTCCCGCCGATTGTTTGCCTCCTTTCCATGCTGGTTCCGACCGGACACAGCGCTGTTTCCACGGGAACGCCGTTTTACGGCGACCCCCCCGATCAGACCCATCCCTGGGCGATCCATGACCGCAACCGTGCGCAGCCGAAACTCGTCGTCCCGGGCACCTTCAGCACCGCGGCCCAACCCGGCAAGCCGCCCTCGGATGCGATCATCCTCTTCGACGGCACGGACGCCTCGCTCGACAAATGGGAGTCCGACTCCAAGGAAGGCGGCCCGACCAAGTGGATCGTCAGGGACGGAGCGATGGAGTGCGTTCCTAAATCCGGATACGTCAAGACCAGGGAGCAGTTCGGTGACTGCCAGCTGCACGTGGAGTGGGCCGCCCCGGTGGCGGTCAAGGGCGACAGCCAGGGTCGGGGCAACAGCGGCATTTTCCTGATGGGCCTGGTTGAGGTGCAGGTGCTCGACAACTACAACAACCCGACCTACGCCGACGGCTTCGCGGCCTCGGTCTATGGGGTCAACCCCCCGATGGCCAACGCGCTGCGCGCGCCCGGTGAGTACCAGATGATCGACATCATTTTCCGGCGTCCGGTATATGATGGGGACAAGGTCCTCGACCCGGGCTACGTCACCGTCTTCTGCAATGGCGTGCTGGTGCAGGATCATACGCCGATCGAAGGCCCGACCGGCCACATGAAGCGCACGGTACCGAAGGCCTTTCCGGCCAAGGGGCCTCTCAAGCTCCAGGATCATGGCAATCCGGTGCGCTTCCGCAACATCTGGTACCGCCCGCTGCCTCCGCGTGCGGTCGAAGGTGGCACCGACGGGATCCTCTCGACGGACGTGACCAAGGCCAAGCGCGCCGGAATCGCCGCCTCGATCCGCGCGGATGCCGCCACGCTCGCGGCCGGATCCAACGAACAGATGCTCCGGCTCGCGGAATCGCTGGTCTATGCTCCCGACACCGCGACCAGCCGAAAGGTCGAGCAACTGGCCATCGCGTATGCGACGGTTGTCAAGGCCCTCTCCGCGGCGGCCTTGGAGGAACGCAAGGCCGAGGTCACGCAGAATCTGCGCGCCTTCCAGTATCTTGCGAAGGCGAACGTCTTCCCCATGACCTTCGGACCCAAGATCACGCTCGAGCAGATCTCGAAATCCGCCGGCTGGGACGACAAGAAATAGCCGCAAGCCCCGGCTCTTCCCACCGGTCGCCGGCACCCCCCCGCCCGCCCACCGCCCCCCGCTGACCCGCGGGGCGCGCCCACCGAACGCCTCCCACCACCCGGCCCGGCACCGTGGATGTCATCCAATAGATGACATCCACGCTTGGTCCGGTCGCAGGCAGAGCAACCCGTGCTGACCGTGGATGTCATCTATTGGATGACATCCACGCTTGGTCCGCGGGAGGGAGGGGGTGGGGTCGGAAGTGCCGGTGTAGGAGTGATCAGCTCTCGGATTCGCAGCGGGCTATTTCTTGACGCTGCCAAAGACGGACTTGGCCATCGCGAACGGGGCACGGGCGAAGGAGCGCATCGATGACGCCGGGGCGGCGTTGGACGGCTGCTGGGCGAGGAGGCTGCTGAAGCGCTGCTCCACTTCGGCGGCGCGGGCTTCGCGGGCGAGGAGGAGCTGTTCGCGGCGTTGGAGTGCGATTTCCTGTTCCTTGGTGAAAAGGCGATCGTCGCGCATGTGCGCGCGCTCGGTCTCCAGGAGCTCGCTGGCGCGCTGCAGCTTGTGCCAGGCTTCCCGCAGTGAGTCGTCCTCGAATGGGGAGGGTGTTTCCGGGCGGGCACTGGTGCTGAACCAGAGCACGCGATCGGCCTCAAGCTGCGCCTGGACCTTGCGCAGGCGCGTCTCATATTCACGAAGATTGGTTTCCTGCTCGCGGAGCAGATCGAGGTCCTCATGCCACCGGCGCCGCTCGCGGGCGATCTGCGCGGCCTCGCGCTGGACCTCCATGGCGGTTTCCCGGAGGCGTGCCTCCTCCGCGTGCACGCGGTCCCGCATGGCGGAGACCTCCTCGGCGGTTGCAGCCCACTCGGGCAGGGGTTTCGGTTCCTCGGCGACGAGGTGTCGTTCGACCTCGAGCGCATCGCGTTCCCGCGCAATCTCGTCGCGTTGTTCGGCGAGTGCGCGCGCCTTCGCGTCGATGGTGGCGTGGGCTGCCTCGGCCATTTCCCGCTGATTGCGCAAATCGTCGAGTTCCTGCTGCAGCGTTTGCGCGCTGGCGTTCTGCGTCAGGAGCATGCGCAGTTCGGCCTCCACGGCCGTCTTTTCCTGAAGGGCGCGTTCGAGTCGGGCTTCCAGCTCGGTCCGTTCGCGGGTGGAGCGGAGCAGTTCCTCGCGCACGTCTGACAAGGGTGCACCGGACGTTTCACTGGTCTCGACCGCGGGCGTGCCACCCAGACGGGCGAGGGCGGTTTCGACCTCAGCGAGGTCGGCGGCGGTGACTCCGGCGGCCGCGGCGGCGGGCTCTTGGGGTGCGGGCGCACGACCGGGGGTCAGCAGTTCCGTGATCCGTCGAATCAGCGGCCGGAGATCCTCGCCCACGGGCAGGACGTCGGCCAGGCCGAGACGGATGCCTTTGACCACGAGGGCAAGTTCGGGTTGTTCGGCGAGCAGGGCGACGGGGACCGTCGGTTGCACGCGTTTCAACGCCTCGACCAGATCGAGGCCGGAGGAGCCGTCCAGGTTTTCACCGACGAGCGCGAGGTCGAACCACTCCCCCCTGGCGGTGGTCAGTGCCTCCTCGGAGGTCAGGTGCGCCCGCACATCGTATCCGGCCACGGCCAGCAGGAGCACAAGTTTGCGCTTCAGCTTCGGATCGCTGTGGGCGATCAGCACTTTCTTGACCAGGTTCATGGTGATGGTGAGCTCCGTCCTCTTAACTTATATGCGACAATCCCCCCCGGTCGCGACTCCTTTGACCCCTTTGTCCGCCTTTTGACCCTCCGTTTACAGAGGTGGGACTTGTCACCTCAGCTCCGAAAGAGCACGCTCTCCCGATTGAACATGCGCACGGCGAGCATGATCGCGAAACCGGCGTAGGCGCAGGTGGAGCCAAAAATCAGGCTGAGGTAGCCCCAGCTAAACACTCCTGAGACCAATTCCTTGCAGGCGAGGGAGACGTTCAGGATCGGGACGAGAGCGAGCTTCGTATTCAGTTCAATCCCCGGCAGCATGGCCGACAGGGCTGGCAGGATGATGACGACGATCAACGGCGAGACATAACTTTGGGCCTCTTTATAGCTCTTTGCAAAAAGCGAGAGCGTCAAGAGGCCGGCGGAGAAGAGCACGGCGATCGGTGCGACCATCGCCAGGGAGGCAAGAAAGCCGAGGGGATCGATCTGCGGAAGGGTCGGTCGGCTGGCAGCGGCGGTGGCGACGGCTTTTGCGGCCGCTCCGCTCTGGTTGAAGAGCATGCCGCCGACGGAGAAGGTGAGCAGCGCGGAGGCGCCGGCGAGCACCACGGTTGAAAGCGCCGACGTCAGCACGACGAGGAATTTCCCCAGCACGATCTCGGTCCGTCCGACCGGACTGCAGAGCAAGGTTTCGAGCGTTCCGCGTTCCTTCTCGCCGGCCGTGAGGTCCATGGCTGGATACATCGCTCCGGTGAAGCAAAGCAGGATGATGATGTAGGGGATGATTCCGCCGATCAGATTTCCGCCGACCTTTTCCGGTGGCGCCACGTTTTGGCGGAGAAGATCGAAGGGTTTGACCAGCGCGGCGGGCAGGCCCCGTTCGGAGAGCCGCGCTTGCACGGCCTTCTCCCGGTAATCGCGGAAGAAGCGATCGAGTTCGTTGGTTGCGAAACCGGATTTGATCTCCCCCTCGTAGGTGTAGATTCGCACGGTGGAAGGCCGGCTTTCGACGAGAGCGGCATCAAAATCGTCGGGCAACTCGACCGCGGCGCGGAGCCTCTTGTTGGAAATCTGGGCGCGAAAATCCTCGTGAGCCGGGGTCAGTCGGATCTTTGGATGGGCGGCCAGCGCCGCCTGCACGATCGGAGACTGTTTGGCCCCCAGGAGCATCACGGTGGGAGTTTCGGAGCGGGCCTTGTGGATCACCTTGGCGGTGATGGCGCCGAAACCGAGGATGATCATGGGAATGACCACGGTGGGGACGACGAACATCGAGATCAGGGTCCGCCGATCGCGCAACGCGTCGCGGAGCTCCTTGAGGTAAACCGTCGCGATCTGGTTGAAGTTGAGTTTCATGCGGCCTCCTTTTCCCCGACGATCTTGACGAAGATCTCCTCCATTTCCTGCTCGCCGAAACGCACCTGCAGCTCCGCCAGCGTGCCTTCGGCCATGAGGCGCCCGTCGTGGATGACGCCGATGGTATCGCAGAGTTTTTCCACCTCGCTCATGATGTGGGTCGAGTAAATCACTGTCTTGCCCCGGGCCCGGCAGTCGCGCACGAAGCGCAGGATCGTGCGTGATGCCATCACATCGAGCCCGAGCGTCGGCTCGTCGAAGATGATGACCGCGGGATCGTGAATGAGCGTTCGGGCGATCGACGTCTTCTGTTTCATGCCGGTGGAGAACGTGTCCACCCGGCGGTCGAGAAACGCGTGCATGTCCAGATCGTCGGCGAGTTTCTGGGTGCGGCGGCTGATTTCGGCGTGGGCGAGGCCATTGAGCCGGCCGAAATAGGTCAGGGTCTCCCGAGCGGTCAGCCGGCCGTACAGCGCGGTGCTGGTCGCAAGAAAGCCCACCCGCGCCCTGACCTCCGCTGCTTGATCGATCACCGAAAGGTTCGCGACCAGGGCGGTTCCGCGGGTGGGCTGGAGCAAGGTGGCGAGGAGCCGCAGCGTGGTTGTCTTGCCGGCGCCGTTCGCGCCCAGCAATCCGTAGATCTGGCCGGGTTGGCAGGTAAATGAGACGTCCTCGACCGCGTGGATTTCACCGCGCTTCTTGTCGCGGAATGTTTTGGTCAGCCCCCGTGCGTCAATCATCCGAAAACCGTGGGAGCCCGACCGGATCAAGGCGAACCCAGAAGCGGTACGCGCGCCATTTCCGGTCATGCTGGTCTGCGTTTTGCCTCTGGTTGCGTCGCCCCCCCACCGGACTGAATGTCATCTATTCGATGACATTCTCCGGAGTTTGGCCGATTCCAGGGAATGTCATCCATTCGATGACATCCTCTCCGGGGGCGGGGGCTGGGTGGTTTCCCGCTTCACCTTTGGCGGGGGTTGGGTCAACGTCGGGGGATGGCCCCTGAAGTTGTCGTGATTGGAAGTTATGTTCAGGATCTGACGTGGCGTTGCGCCGAGTTTCCGCGTGCGGGCGAGACGATCGTGGGCACGTTTGTGACGGGGCCCGGCGGGAAGGGATCGAACCAGGCAATTGCGGCGGGGCGGGCGGGGGCGCGGACCCTGTTTGTCGGGGCCGTGGGGCGCGATGCCTTTGCCGATGAGGCCCGGCGGTTTTATGAGGAAAACGGGATTGGCGCCCGGTGGGTCGAGAAACCGAAGCAGGCCACGGGCACGGCGGGGATTTTGGTGTCGGAGAGCGGCCAGAACGAAATTGTCGTCGCTTTGGGTGCGAACGCATTTTTGTCGCGTAAGGACCTCGTTCTCCAAGAGATCGAGCGTGCACGGATCCTTGTGGTGCAACTGGAATCGAACCTGGCCACGGCGGCGGCGGCGCTGAAGATTGCGCGCAAGGCCGGGGTTGCGACGGTGCTCAACCCGGCGCCGATGCGAGCGGAGTTCGATCCGGCGATGTTGCGCAGCGTCGACATCCTCGTGCCGAACGAGACGGAGTTCACCGCGTTGGTGAACCGGCTGGCGGTCGGTGGACGCACGGACTTCCGCGAGGAGGAACTGGCAACCCTGAGTCCGGAGACGGTCCATGGACTTTGCCGCGGACTTGGTGTGGAGACGGTCATCGTGACCCTCGGCCGGCGGGGCTGTCTGGTGTCGCGCCCGTCGGGCTGCACCGCGATCCCGGCGTTTTCGGTCAAGGCGGTGGACACCACGGGGGCGGGGGACGCTTTCGTGGGAGGCTTCGCGGCCGGCTGGGTGCGTCAGGGAGGTGACATCGAAGCGGCGGCGCGCTTTGGCAACGCGGTGGCGGCCCTTTCGGTGACCCGTCTGGGCACGGCACCCTCGATGCCGCGAGCCCGCGAGATCGCCGCCTTCCTGAAGAAACGCTGAGCCGGGCTCAGGCCCCGATGGGGTGCCAGATGGTCTTGAACTCGACCAGGTCGCGGATGGCGTCGAGACCCTGAGCGTGCGGACCGTACCAGTCGAAGGAGTCCTCGGAAGGACGCAGTTTGACCCGTTTGATCGAGTCGGCCGCGCCCCGTTCGATCGTGGTGCGTTCGTCGATCGGCGCGACGCCGCTGATGGCGCGCAGATGCTGGTGGGTGGCGAACGTTGGGATAAGTTCCTTGTGGAACCCCGTGAGCAGATTGACGACACCGCCTGGCAGGTCGCTGGTCGCCAGCATTTCGCCGAGGACGATGGCGGCGAAGGGGCGGGGCTCGGAGGCGAGGGCGATGACCGAGTTGCCGCTGACGATCGCCGGAGCGATGAGCGAGATCAGGGCGAGGAGAGGGGCCTCGGCCGGGGCGATCATACCGATGATGCCCATGGGTTCGGAGACGGTGAAGTTGAAGTAAGGCGCAGCGACCGGGTTGACGCTGCCGAGCAGCTGCTCGTACTTGTCGGCCCAGCCGGCGTAGTGGATCAACCGGTCGACGGTCGCTCCGACCTCGCGGAGTGAGGCGGGTTGCGCCTTGGGTTCGCCGAGGGCGAGCGCCGCGGTGAGCTCGGCGGTGCGCGCCTCGATCATCTCGGCCAGCCGGTAAAGAATCTGCCCGCGATTGTAGGCGGTGCGTCGCGCCCAGCCGGGTCCGGCCTTGGCGGCGGCCTCGACGGCGTTGCGCAGGTCCTTGCGGGTGCACTGCGGAATGTGCCCGACCAGCGCGCCGCGGGCGTTCTTCAGGGGAAACGTGCGCCCGCTCTCGGAACGGATGAAGGCACCACCGACATAAACCTTGGGGGTCTTGGTGATGGGAAGACGGGGCATGAGTTTGACCACGATGGAAGGCGGACGATCGTCAGGACTGGGTGAAAAGGCGGGTGGCGGGGCGGTCGGGAGGGGAGTGGTTCAGTCCGTCGTCACGTAGTCGGCGAGACCGTGACGGCCGCCCTCGCGGCCGAAGCCCGATTCCTTGTAGCCGCCGAACGGTGACGCAGGGTCGAACTTGTTGTAGGTGTTGGCCCAGACCACCCCCGCCTTCAGTTCGGTGCTCATCTTAAGGATACGAGATCCCTTTTCCGTCCAGACTCCGGCGCTGAGACCGTAGGCGGTGTTGTTCGCCTTCTCGACCGCCTCCTCGACGGTGCGAAACGTGAGAATGGAGAGCACGGGGCCGAAAATCTCCTCGCGCGCGATCCGGTGGCTTTGGTGGACGCCGGTGAAGAGGGTGGGGGGAAAGTAGTAACCCTTCGGCGGCAGCTTGCAGGCCGGCTGGTACAGCTTCGCGCCCTCCTTTGATCCCGTGGCGACGAGGCGCTGGATCCGGTCGAGCTGTTCACGGGAATTGATCGCGCCGATGTCGGTGTTCTTGTCCATCGGATCTCCCACCCGCAGGACGCGCATCCGGTTCTTCAATTTGGCGATCACGGCTTCGGCCACGCTCTCCTGGACGAGGAGACGCGAACCGGCGCAGCAGACGTGGCCCTGGTTGAAGAAGATGCCGTTGACGATTCCCTCGACGGCCTGGTCGAGGGGTGCGTCGTCGAAGACGATGTTGGCGGCCTTGCCGCCGAGCTCGAGGGTGAGCTTCCTGCCGGTTCCGGCGGTGGCGCGCATGATCCGGCGACCGACCTCGGTGGAGCCGGTGAAGGCGATCTTGGCCGCGCCCGGATGGGCGACCACGGCGGCACCGGTCTCGCCGGCGCCGGTGACGATGTTGACCACGCCGGGCGGCAGTTCGGCCTCCTGGAGAATTTCGGCCAGCTTGAGAGCGGTGATGGAAGTCGTTTCGGCGGGCTTAAGAACGACGGTGTTTCCCGTGGCCAAAGCCGGGGCCAGTTTCCACGCCAGCATGAGCAAGGGGAAATTCCACGGGATGACCTGTCCGACAACCCCATGAGGGTTGACTTCACGAGCGCCGGGAAAAGCGTGGGCGAGTTTATCGGCCCACCCGGCGTAGTAGAAAAAGTGGGCGGCCGACATCGGAATGTCGAAGTCGCGAGACTCCTTGATCGGTTTGCCGCCATCGAGCGTCTCGGCCACGGCGAATTCGCGGGCCCGGTCCTGGAGAAGCCGGGCGATGCGAAAGAGGTACTTGCCGCGTTCGGCTCCGGGCAGGCGTGACCAGGCGGGGAAAGCTTTGGCCGCGGCGGCGTAGGCGGCGGTCACGTCGGTGGCGTCGCCGAGGGCGATTTCGGTCAGCCGTTGTTCATTGGCGGGATTGATCGAAGCGAAATAGCCGCCGGCAGCGGGAGCGATGAAGTTCCCGCCGATGAAGAGATCGTAGCGTGCCTTCAGCTTCGGATCGGCGGTTTCTGGTGACGGATCGAAGGTCCAGAAATCGCCAAAAATCAGCTCAGGGGCGGGGCGGGAGATCCGGCGGGACGGTTTCGCGGCTTTGGCGGCGGACATAGGAGGGTGGCTGGGAGACGTCGTCGGGCCAGAGTGGAGAGGCCGGAGCGGCAGGACGGCCTGCTCAGTAGCTTTCGGTCGCCTCGCTGAAGTGATAGGGGGCTTGGTAGGCGCCGGATTTTTCCTTTTCCAATTGGCGCAGAAGGTCGTTGAGCAAGGAGGAGGCTCCGAAGCGATAGCGCCGGTTGGTCAACCAGGCGTCGCCGAGGGTTTCTTTGACTGCGACGAGAAAAGTCAGGGCTTGTTTGGCGGTGCGGATGCCACCGGCGGGCTTCATGCCGATGGCGATGCCGGTTTCGAGGTAGAAATCCCGGATGGAGTCGATCATCACCTGATTGTTTCCCAGCGTCGCATTGGAGGACGTCTTGCCGGTGCTGGTTTTGATGAAGTCACCCTCGCGCAGCACCCGCATGGCGAGGAAGGATGCGGTGCGGATGTTGTCGTAGGTCTCGAGCTCGCTGGTTTCGAAGATGACCTTCAGGGCTGACTTCCCGCAGGCGGCGAGCACGGCGGCGATCTCGTCTTGAACCCGGCTGAATTCTCCGGCGAGAAAGGCTCCGCGGTTGATCACCATGTCGATTTCATCGGCGCCATCGGCGACGGCGGCCTTCACCTCGGCCAAACGCGTGGCCAGTGGGGTTTGCCCGCTGGGAAACGCGGTGGCGACCGAGGCGATCTTGACGGGGGATTGGCCGCCGAGGGCTTTGCGGGCATGGCGCACCATCGCGGGATAAACGCAGACGGCGGCGACTGTTGGGTAATCGTTTGCCTGCGAGGAGCTTTGCTCGTGAGGGAGCTGGGCCTTGGCGCAGAGGGCGGCGACCTTTCCGGGGGTGTCCTTGCCCTCGAGGGTGGTCAAATCGACCATGGAGACGGCGAGTTTGAGGCCGAAGACCTTCGAGGCCTTTTTGAGGGAACGGGTCCCGTATTTGGCGACGCGTTCCTCGATGCCCACCGAGTCCACGGCGCCGATCTCGTTTAGCAAACGGCGGAACGATGGGGAAGTGGCCACGCTCATGGTGGGTTCGACGCTGTCGGCTGGCGGAATTGATCACAAGGCAAACTCCACCTCCCTCGATCAGTGTTTTTTGGGGCTCGGTCCATGCCGTACCACCGCCAAGTGGCCTCATCGGTCGGTGAGGGCGGGCAACCGCTTCATCCATTTTGGACGTGTTGAATCATGGATACATGAATAGTGTGAAAGGCATCCGCGGGCCAGTGACGATTAATCGTCTGATGGCAGTGATTTACGGTGATGATATTTCATGGCTATCGTCGAAAAAAACACCGATTCCGGTTCCCGCTTTTCGTTCAAAAATTTGTATCCCAATTATTCGCACTTAGGGCTTGAGCTATGGCCCGACGTTTTCCACGGTCTTCCCTGCGTGGCCAACCTGGCAGTATCCCCCCCCGCTGCACCCTGTCGTAAGTCCGGACGTTTGCGGTTTGCCGTGATCGCCATCATGGCACTGGCAGCGATTGGCGGAGGCGTCGCGGTGATGGAAGGCGATTCGCAGATTGCCCTGCTGATTGGGGTCGCGCCGTTGGTCTTGGTGGCGCTGGTCTGTGTCTGCAGCCCTTGCGTCAAGGACACCGACTCGCATCACCACTGAGCCGGGCGATCGTCGCCGGCAGGAGCGCATGCTCGGTGGCGTGTACCTTGGCTGCGAGGCTTTCGAGGGTGTCAGTCGGTTCTATCCGGACTGCGGTCTGGTCGATAATCGGTCCACCGTCGACCTCTTGGGTGACCCCGTGGACGGTGCAGCCGGTGATTTTGACTCCGCGGCGAAAGGCCTGACCGATGCCATCGAGACCAGGAAAACTGGGGAGGAGGCTGGGGTGAAGATTGATGATCTTTCCGGCGAACGTCCCGAGAAAGTCCGGCTTCAGTACGCGCATGAATCCGGCCAGGACGATCAAGTCGGGCTGGGCGGCGGCGACGGCCTCGATGAAGCGGGCTTCACCCTCGCCTTCGAGCTTCGTTTTGAAGGGAGCGGGATCGATGTACCGGGCTGGCACCTGAAAGCGTTGACCAAGCGCGAGCATTGCGGCGTCGGGACGATCGCTGAACAGCGCGACCACCCGGGCGCTCCCCAGATGTCCGGCCTGCTGGGCCAGAAGAATCGCTTCGGCGTTGGAGCCGCGTCCTGATCCGAGAATGACAACACGCATGGTGAGACGGGCGGGGTTGAACGGCTGAGGGTGGCCGATGGGCTTCAGATCTCTCCGGCGGCTTTGATCTTGGCGATCAACTGGGTGGTGCTGAAGCCGGGGAGGAAAGGGAGGAACTTGATCTCGGCGCCGACTGCCTGCAGCGCCTCGCGCTCACTGGGGTCCAGTTTTTCCAGCGTGTAGTCGCCGGCCTTGGTATAAACGTCCGGTTTCAGCGTGCGGATTTCCTCGGTCAGGCGGGGAGTGCGGAAGATCACAATGCCATCGATGAACCAGAGCGCGGCCAGCGCATAGGCCCGTTCAAGCTCGGTCTGTACTGGACGCAGCGGCCCTTTCAAGGCGCGCACGCTCGCATCGGCGTTGAGCGCAATGAAGAGCGCATCTCCCTGACGTCGAGCTTCCTGCAGATAATGGAGGTGTCCGGTGTGCAGAAGATCGAAGACCCCGTTGGTGAGAACGAGCCGGTGCCCGCTCGCGCGCAGCTTCTCACGAGCCACGAGCGCATCAGAAAGCGTCAGCAGCTTCGGATTTTCGAGTTCGATCACGGTGCAGGACGGGCTCGGCGACGTCGGCCGGTCAACGTGGGGCGGCGGGAACGATCGGAGCGGTTTGGGCGGCGATCGCCCCAGTCTTGACGAGGAGCATCGCCGGCAAGCCGGCGATGGCGTCATCCGAAGGGATGATGTCGACGATGATGCGGAAGGTGCCGCTGGAGGCATCGACGATGGGGTCGATGTGGTGGACGATGCCGTCGACGGT
>Ga0163144_10009520_pt1 | contig 20839 bp, 12 predicted proteins | sample OliLak19BULKMAT1_FD_123175 | JGI IMG/M metagenome (GOLD analysis project Ga0163144, IMG submission 123175) | Freshwater microbial mat bacterial communities from Lake Vanda, McMurdo Dry Valleys, Antarctica - Oligotrophic Lake LV.19.BULKMAT1 | ecosystem: Environmental > Aquatic > Freshwater >... | reverse complement strand
CATCGGGTTCACCCCCAGCGTCGCTGCTAGCCCATTCCCAGGCACCGATGCCCGCACGGCAATGTTTGACAGCCTCGTCCATCGTCAGCCATTGCGGTGCCTGATACTTGCCGGCGATCACCACATTCACGTAGTGGCGACTCCGGAGACAATGATCCCAGACCGAGAGCAGGCAGTTGGCGTCCGGCGGCAGATACACGCGCACGACGGAGGCTTTTTTATTCACGACATGATCAATGAAACCGGGATCCTGATGGGTGAACCCGTTGTGCATCTGCTGCCAGACATGGGATGCCAGCAGGTAGTTCAGCGAAGCGATGGGTCGCCGCCACGGAAGACCTGCCGTGACTTTCAACCACTTCGCATGCTGGTTGAACATGGAGTCAATAATGTGGATGAAGGCTTCGTAGCAGTTGAAGAGTCCGTGCCGTCCGGTGAGCAGATAGCCTTCAAGCCAACCTTCGCATTGATGCTCGCTCAGCATTTCCATGACCCGTCCGTCCCGAGCGAGGAACTCATCGTTGTCCCTTGTTCGTGCATCCCATTGGCGGTCGGTGGCTTCGAACACTGCAGTGAGACGGTTCGAGAGCGTTTCGTCCGGACCGAAGATGCGGAAGTTGCGTTGCTCACGATTGAGTTCGATCACGTCGCGGAGGAACACTCCGAGTTCGTGTGCGTCGGCGGCGCAAACGGAACCCGGTGAAGGCACGTCAACTGCGTATTTCCGAAAGTCCGGCATGACCAGATCTCGCAGCAGCAATCCACCGTTCGCGTGCGGGTTGGCTCCCATGCGCCGTTCGCCCTCGGGGGCGAGTTTGGCCAGCTCTGGATTTAGTTTTCCCTGGGTATCGAAGAGTTCATCGGGGCGGTAGCTGAGCAACCAATCTTCCAGCATTTTGAGATGTTCCGGATGGGCGGCGGGATCAGAGAGGGGCACTTGATGCGCTCGGAAAGTGCCCTCGATCTGAAGACCGTCCACCCACTTTGGTCCCGTCCAACCTTTGGGGGATTTGAGTATGATCATCGGCCAGCGCGGGCGCGTCTTGTTGCTATTTACGCGGGCTTCGTGCTGGATGCGTTTGATCTCTTCCGTCACCAAGTCAAGCGTCGTTGCCATGGCTTCGTGCATCAGCTGAGGCTCGTGTCCCTCTACGTAATAGGGTATCCAGCCGTTGCCGCGGAAATACTGATCTAGTTCCTCCGGCTCGATGCGAGCGAGAATGGTAGGGTTGGCGATCTTGTAGCCGTTGAGATGCAGGATCGGCAAAACCGCACCGTCGTTGACGGGGTCGAGAAATTTGTTGGATTGCCACGCGGTGGCCAGTGGACCCGTTTCCGCTTCTCCATCGCCCACGCAGCAGGCCACGATAAGCTCGGGATTGTCAAAAACCGCGCCGAAAGAATGACTAAGGGAGTAGCCCAGTTCACCTCCCTCGTGAATTGAACCTGGGCACTCCGGCGACGCATGGCTGGGGATTCCGCCGGGAAATGAAAATTGTTTAAACAGCTTCTGCAGCCCGGCTTCATCTTGGCTGATGTTTGGATAGACCTCACTGTAGGTTCCTTCCAAATACGTATTGGCCACCACCGCCGGCCCTCCGTGACCGGGGCCGGAGACATAGATCATGTCGAGGTCATACTTATCGATGATCCGATTCAGGTGCACGTAGATGAAGTTTTGTCCTGGCGTTGTGCCCCAGTGGCCGAGCAGCATGTGCTTGATATCAGCAAGTTCGAGCGGGCGTCTCAAGAGTGGGTTACCCAAAAGATAGATCTGCCCGACCGAGAGATAGTTCGTCGCTCGCCAGTAGGCGTCGATTCGTTCAAGCAGATCCGGAGTGAGGGTGTGACTTTTCAACTTTCGACCTCTCGTTGCGTGCGCGCCGCTTGCAGCATCTGGTCGTGTTCGGCCTCCCTGATGCCTTCTTCCACGAGCGCTTCACTGTCGCTCCGCCCCTCGGAATCTTCATCATCGCTGGTGACTACCGGGGCCTGGTGGCCCAATGACCCCGGAAGAGGGTCCCAGCGTTCCGACTCCGGTGCCGCTTCCAGCAAAGCTTCCCGCGGGTCCATTTCCGGTTCACCGGTCAATTCCCGGTTCGCCTGTTCCCAATCGGCCGTGGAGACGTCCTTTTCGGAACGCCCGTTAATGACGGCAAGTTCCACCGCACGCGCGCGCAACATCGCAAGTGACACCTCTCCGATGCCTTCTCCGTTCACGGTTAGAACGCCCTTCCTGAGTAAGTTGATATTCATTATAATTTGCTGGGTTGGAAAATGCTGGAGTGCGTGGGTGGCTCAGCAGGCGGGTCAGTTGTCCTTTTGAAGGACCCACTAAACCTGTCGCTCTAGGAGCCTGTCGGACTTTAAACGTTTGAGCGAGAAGCGAACGGTTCGAGTCAGAATCTTCATGAGTTTGAGGAGTTTGTGTGAACACAAATGACGAAAATAAGGGGGATTCGGGCCGAAATCCCCCGTTTCGCAGCCGGGACGGCTAAGTTCGACAGGCTCCTAGGTATTCCACTCGCAACTCCGGTGGATTTTGAAGTTTATACTCGATTCTAGCCCTAATGGAATCCGGTCGTTTTTTCCTGTTGAGCCGATCTGCCGACATCCACGTTCGCTGATCGGTCGGTCCGTATGCCGCGTGCCGGAACCTTCTTCTCCTGATCCTCAGTCGCTGGGAAAAAAATTGGGCGACTATTGCGCGGAGCGATAGGGATGGCCGTGGGCATCATCGTCATCTGCGGCGGCCTGCATCCCTCGCTGACCTCTTCAGCCAGACGCTCCTCGGTGTGATGGTCGCGTCCGATGATCGAACATTGCTTGAGGTCGAGACCGGACTGTTGCAGCTCTTTGATGGGGACCTCCGCCACCTCGTGCGATGGATGATTCGCCACAATGGAATAGCTTGTTGTCTTCATTCGATTCGCTTCGCGCCAAAGGGGTTCACTTCGTATGGTCTCACAGTGCGGCTTTGACCGCTCGTGTGCTATGGGGTGAAACCCTACTGAGGTATCCGGGGTCTGGTGTCAGAGATAACCGCAGCAACTCGGGGCGATGTCGATGAAACAGGGCATCATGCTGAGGACAGGTCCATTTTGATCGCAGTGGTTTCAAGGGTTGCGCTTATACGATCAGTTTGGCCGTTTGAATTTCGTCGATCCGGTTGACAGAGTTGACACAGCAGTCGCCAGCCGCTCTGGACATTCATGGGAAAGGCAACGCAGCGACAAAAACTCGACTTCTTTTATTTATCTTCGCATAGCCGACTAAATTTGATGGTGACATCCTTCCAGGCCCGGCCGGGGTAGGGTTACGCCCCATTGTAGCAACGCCGGGCGTCGGTCATGGTGGTAATTTATCAACCGACTCGGTATTGGTCGTAGCGGCCTTATACTAGCTCAACGGCGAGTTCGTCTGCGCGAGGAAACGGGCAGTTGGAGCATCTGATTCTCGAATGTTTCCAAACATTGATCTTTGTTGCTGCCTCGAACGGTTGGACAGCCGCGCGGAAGCGGTAATGATACAACGCCGAGACGCGCTGCGAGCTTTCGAGGGTTTCACTCCGAGTCTCGTGCGCTCCGCTGGAGCCCGGCACGACCTTTGGATCGCAAGCCGAATGGTCGGTAGGCAACCTGAGATCACCTGCTTCGCGAAGGCATGATGATGACTGTTTCTCGCTCCCGTCGGTCGCTGTGGTGTCGATGGCGTCTTTCGTGAGAATCCCCCGGCGGCAACCGCTTGAACATCCAGACACATCACCGATTTGGAATCGCCTTAATACCAACATGAAACTGATTCTGCGAGCCATTGCCAAACTGTTCTTCCGCTTTCGAGCATTCAATCCCGGCGTCCTGAACACGCCGGGACCGGTCCTGCTCGTTCCGAATCACGTCTCGTGGCTGGATTGGTTATTCCTCTACATGCTGCTCGACGACGACTGGAAATTCGTCGTCTCGCAAAGCGTCGCCGAACGCTCGTGGTTATACCACCGGGTGATGGTCAACAACCGCACCTATCCGATCAACCCGGCCTCACCTTATTCAGTCAAAGAGATGGCCCAGTGTCTTCAGCAAAACGGCCGACTCGTGCTCTTCGCGGAAGGCCAAATCACCACGACCGGATCGATCATGAAGCTCTATGACGGGACAGGGTTCCTGCTGTTCAAGACAAAGGCTACGGTCATCACCTGTTACCTTCGCGGCGCGAACCGTTTGAAATGGTCACACCAGCCCGGGCGCCGCGAGTGGTTTCCCAGCGTCACTGCACACTTCAGTGAGGCGCTCGACTCCCCCGAGCCCCCTCAGAATCTCAGCAACGCCTCCGCCCGCATCTTCCTCACCGACTGGCTCCGCGAACGGATGGTGGAACAACAATTCCTGACCGAGATGGAATTCGGACCGCACTCGCTGCCTGAGGCGATCATCAACACCGCGCGCAAGCAACTGAAGAAAATCATTCTTGAGGATTTCACGCTGACCGCGATCACCTCGCGTCGGTTGCTCGTCAGTGCCGACCTTCTCGCGGATCGTTTCGCTGCGAGGATAGCCGGACGACAGGAGCGGATCGGCGTGCTCTTGCCGAACACGATTGCGATGCCCGTCTCGCTCCTCGCGCTGTGGTCGCTCGGCAAGGTGCCCGCCATCCTCAACTACACGGCTGGCCCCGTGACGATGGGGCGATGCGCCGAACTGGCGCTGCTCGAGCAAGTGGTCACCTCGCGACAGTTCCTTGAAAAAGGAAAGATCGACGTCCGCACCCTTGAGGAAGCCGGCGTCGAACTGATCTATCTCGAAGACCTCCGCACGGACATCACCGGTGTCCGAAAGTTTGGAGCCCTCGTGCGCATGACCTTCGCCCCGCGTTCCCTGATTCGCACCGCGAGACGAGGCGATGATTCCGCGGTCATCGTGTTCACGAGCGGTTCCGAGGGGCCGCCCAAAGGGGTGAACCTCTCGCACACAAACTTGCTCGCAAACATCCGGCAGATGCTCGCCATGTCGGACCTCGACGACGTTGATCGCCTCTTTAATGCGCTTCCGCTGTTTCATAGCTTCGGGCTCACGGCGGGCACGTTGTTGCCCTTGGTGGGCGGCATGTATACCTTTCTTTATCCGTCCCCTTTGCATTATCGCCTCGTGCCGACGGCGATTTACGATCGCGCTTGCACGGTCTTTCTCAGCACCAACACCTTCCTCAACGGCTATGCCCGCAAGGCGCACCAGTACGACTTTCATACCGTCCGCTATCTCTTTGCCGGCGCGGAGAAAGTCCAGGAGACGACCCGCCAACTCTGGGCGCAGAAATACGGCGTTCGCATTCTGGAAGGGTACGGAGTGACGGAATGCGCACCGTGTATCAGCTTGAACACGCCCATGGCGAACCGCCCCGGGACTGCCGGTCGCCTGATGACCGGCATGGAGTATCGGATCGAACCGGTTCCCGGCATCGACGAGGGCGGACGTCTCTATGTGCGTGGCCCGAACGTGATGATTGGTTATCTGAACGAAGCCCCTAACCGGGAATTTCAGGCGCTCGATCGCTGGTATGACACGGGCGACATTGCCAGCGTCAGCGACGACCGATTCGTCACGATTCAGGGGCGCCTGAAGCGCTTCGCCAAAATCAGCGGCGAGATGGTCAGCCTAGCTGCTGTCGAAGACGCGCTCGTTGGAGCCTTCCCTCAATATGGGCTCCGTTGCCAGACCGCGATCCTGAGCCACCCCGACGAGAGCAAGGGTGAGACACTCGTCTGCGTGACGACTGAATCCCGGCTCACGATCGAAGAAATTCAGGCGGCCATCAGGAACAAGGGACTAACGAATCTCTCCATGCCGCGCACGATCATTTGCACCCGGGAGATCCCGAAACTCGGCACCGGCAAAGTGGACCATCGCGAACTCGAAAAGCGACTCAAGGAAAGCGGCGATCTGTAAAAATCGAGAAATCCCGATGTGCAACTCAAGCGCAAGGACAAAGGGCGCGGGATGAGGAAGCGGTCTCCATAGCATTCTGGATCGTCATTCAAAGATCGTGAATCACTTTAGGAGGAAACGCCGCTCGCAAGGCGTTCAGAACGGCCAGAACGTCGATCACTTCCTGTATGATGGCGCCAGCTACCGGAGACAGGTATCCCGCTGCTGCGAAGCCCATGCCGATGATGCTGAGGGCCATGCCGCCGACCGCACTTTGGAGTGCGATGGTGCGCATCCGGCGGCTGATGTGCATGAACTCGTCCACCTTCTCCAGCGAGTTATCCATCACCACGACGCCGGCCGCTTCGGCGGTCACGTCGCTGTTCTTTCCTATCGCCATGCCGACCGTCGCTGCCATCATGGCCGGGGCGTCGTTGATGCCGTCTCCCACGTAGAGGGTTTTTGCTTTCGCTGTTTCGGCACGGACGATGGCGAGCTTCTCCTCCGGACTTTGTTCCGCAAAGATCTCGGTGATACCGACCTGACCGGCGAGATAGCGAACCTCTGACTCGCGGTCGCCCGACACCAGCATGATGCGTTCAATCCGGTGTTTGGGGCCAAGGTGCTTCACGAAGGGGAGACTGTCCGCGCGCGGTGCGTCCCGGAAGCGCAGGGCCGCCGCGTAGCGCTGGTCGATCACCACCACGCACTCGAGGCCCCCGGCGAGAGGAGGAAGTTGGTCCGCCCCCGCAATGGATTGGGCAATGAGTTTGTTGCGGCTGGTGATCTGCACCTCGTGCCCGGCTATTGAACCGCGCAGACCCTGTCCCGGCTGCTCACCTACGTCACTTGCCTCCGGGAGTTGAATACCCGCATCTTCCGCTGCCGACAGAATGGCAGACGCCAGTGGATGCTTGGAATAGCGCTCCAGACTCGCGACCAGGGTCAGCACCTCCTTTTGATCGAAGCCCGGGGCGATCAATTGTTCGGTCAGCTTCGGTTCGCCATAGGTAAGTGTTCCGGTTTTATCGAAGATCGCAGTCCTGCACTCGGCGATCTGTTCAAGCACGACGGGGCTCTTGACGATGATCGCCCGTCGGGCGCAAAGCGATATCGAGCCAATGATGGCAATCGGGATTCCGATGAGCAGAGGGCACGGGGTGGCAATCACCAGCACCGCAAGAAAGCGGATGGCTTCACCACTGATGACCCAGGCAAGAATGGCGACCGTCAGGGCCACCGGTGTATAGATGGCGCCGAGGCGGTCACCGAGCCGTCGCAGCTGAGGGCGCTTCTCTTCGGACTCGCGCATCACCTCCATAATCTTGGCGTAACGAGAATCCGCCGCACGTTGGGTCGCTCGGATAGTCAGGGCCGATTCTCCGTTGATTGCGCCCGATATCACCACCGAGCCGGCAGTTTTCGTGATCTGGAACGGTTCCCCAGTCAGGTAGGATTCATCCATCACGCCATGGCCTTCGATCACGACACCGTCCACCGGGCAGAGGTCGTGGGGATAGATCATGAGTGTGTCGCCGATAGAAACTTCCTGCAATTCCACGTCAATGATTTCAGACCCTCGCTTCCGGTGCGCGATCGAAGGCATGCGTTTCGCCAGTGCTGCAAGGACCGAAGAGGCGCTGCGCAACGCATAGTTCTCCAGCGCTTCACCGCCGGCGAGCATTAGGACTATAATCGATCCGGCGAGGTATTCGCCGAGGAGGACTGAAGTCACGATGGAAATACCACCCAGCAGATCAGAACCAAATTCTCGCTTCAGTAGTTTCCGCAGGAGGTCATAGATCATTGGGAGACCCCCAAGGACGAGGATCGCCTGCAACGGGATATGGTAAGTGATGGGTGTCGTGCGGAAGCCGAAGCGCAGCACGAGGTGCACAAGGATGGCAACGATGGATAGAGCCGCGATGATAGTTGTCTTACTCTTCCAAAGATTGGGAGGTGAATTCGACGACTGACCGGAGGGTGAGTCGTGACTCGGCTTAGGCATCGGGCTCCCATTCGAGCCGTGGTCGGGTGGATGTTGTGCGGTGTCCTTCATACAATAGTGGGTGGAGAGGCGTTTCGGGGAACGTCTCGAGGCGTCGCGGCGAGCGTGGTTTTATGGCCGTGGTAGGACATCCTTTTGGCGACGGCAGGAGACACGGCAAATGGGGCGGAGCGGCGAGGAAAAAATCAGGCGACCGCGGCGGGCTCGTGCCAGGCGAGGAGCCGCAGGGCGTTCAAAACGACGACGATGGTGCTCCCCTCGTGCAGGACCACGGCGACGCTCAACGGAATGACGCCAAATGCCGAGGCGATCAGGAGTAGCGCGATGACGCCCAAGGCGACCACTAGGTTCTGGCGGATGATGCGCCCGCTGGCCCTACTCAGGCCGATGGCAAAGGAGAGCTTGCCGAGATCATCACCCATCAACACAACGTCCGCAGTCTCCAAGGCGACTGCGGTGCCTCCGGTGCCCATCGCTACACCCACCGTGGCCGCAGCCAGTGCGGGAGCGTCGTTCACGCCATCGCCGATCATACCGATGACGCCACGATCCTGCTCCAGTTCATGAACGATCGTCAGCTTGTGTCCGGGCAGCAACTCCGCGCGGACGTCGGTGATTCCAAGCTTTTCCGCGACACGGTGGGCCACTGAGGAGTTGTCACCGGTCAGCATAACGATGTGTTTTATGCCCTGTGCCCGTAAGCGTTGCATGACCTCCCCGGCCAAGGGCCGGGGCTCGTCGGCGAGGGCGATGATGCCGATGAATTTTCCGGCGCGACGAACGATCACCGTGGTCTGCCCATCGCCTTCCAGCTTGGCAATGGTTTCCGCGAGCGGTTTCCCTTTCTCTGCCGCTGGATCTCCAGCAAAGGCGCGGATGGCACCGACCAGAATTTCCATGCCCTCCACTCGCGCCTGGATGCCTTTGCCCGCGAAATTTTCGATGCCGGTGGCCGAGGGGAAATCGATCTTGCGCTCGTGGGCCGTTTTCACTATGGCCTCGGCCAGCGGATGGCTGGATTGCTCCTCGACGGCGGCGGCGATGCGCAGGACTTCGTCCTCGGTCGTGCCGTCAAGGCCGATGACTTGCGAGACCGCAAACTTGCCGGTGGTGAGCGTGCCGGTTTTGTCGAGCGCCACGGTGTTCAGGCGTCCGAGATTTTCCAAATGGATCCCGCCTTTGATGAGCACGCCACGTCGGGCCGCTTGGGCGATCCCTGCGAGCACGGCCGCCGGTGTGCCGATGGCCAACGCGCAGGGCGAAGCCGCCACGAGCAACAACATGCCCCGGTAGAAACTCGCGCTCCACGTCCAGCCAAACACGAGCGGCAGGAGCACGATGACAACGAGCGTGCCGATGAGCACCGCCGGAACGAAGCGTCGAGCGAAGGTTTCGGTGAACCGTTGGGTCGGGCTTTTCTGTTCCTGCGCTTCGGCGACGAGCTGCATCACGCGGGCGAGCGTGTTGTCGCGGGCCAGTCGGGTCATGCGCACGTCGAGCGCGTTGTCCTGATTGATCGTGCCCGCAAACACTTCGTCACCGGGCTGGCGACTCACCGGCACGCTCTCGCCGGTGATCGCGCTTTGGTCGATGCTGCTTTCGCCCGCCGTGATGACCCCATCAACGGGCACGCGCTCGCCGGGTTTGACGACGACGATTTCATCTACGGTGAGTTGTTCCACCGGCACTTCTTCCAGCCGGTCGCCACGCTTCGCGAAGGCCGTGCGGGGCATGAGTTCGCCGAGCACACCGACCGCATTGCGCGCCCGCTCCATCGCGTAGTGCTCGCCGGCATGGCCGAGTGAAAAGAGGAACAACAGAAACGCACCTTCGGTCCACTCCCCGAGCACCGCCGCACCCGCCGCCGCTGCGATCATCAGCAGATCAATGTCGAACTTTCCACGGAAGAGCGCAGGTAAAGCCGCTCGGGCGACATCGTAGCCACCCGCCACGTAGGCCAGAATGTAGAAAGCAAGGGCGACGGACGGAGGCAGCCCCAGGAACGTCTCCCCGAAAAATCCGACGCCCAATGCCACCCCAGCAACAGCCACCGCTAACACCGCCCAGCGCTCCCGCATCCAATGCGGTAGAAACGACGGGGCAAAATCACGATCATGGTCGCCTTCTCGACTCTTGGTGGCTGGCGATTCGACTGGGTGATGGTGTGGGGCGCTCATCGTTGAGTGGCTACAATGGGGATTCGTTGATGAGGACGAGTTGATTCTCCCGGACCAAAGCATGTGCTTCGTTCACGAAATTGAAGAAGTCTCGGTGATCGGTGAAGGTGACATCAAAGGTCATGTGTGAAGGGTTTTCGTTGTGGTGCCGTCCGATCAGGCCGTGTGCTGGACGGATGTGCCAGACGCTCTCCTGTGAACCGATTCATCGTTCATTCGCGACCAAGACGAGCGAGTTGCGGCTTGGCCCAGAGCAGTTGCATCGAGCTGAACACCACCGTGACGCAGCCGGCTTCCTGGAACGTGATTGCCCAGATGGGTGTAAGCATCCCCATCGTTCCCAGCGTGATGCCGATCACGTTGTAAATGATCGAGAAGAAGATGTTGAGCTTGATCCGGCGCAGGACAGTTCTCGACATGAGGATGAACTCTGCCACACGGGAGAGGTCATCATTCATCAAGGTCACATCCGCTGTCTCGATGGCGACATCCGTCCCGGCGGCTCCCATGGCGATGCCGATGTTGGCCAAGGCGAGCGCGGGCGCGTCATTGATGCCATCGCCGATCATGCAGACCGTGTGACCTTTGTCTTGCAGTTCTTTGACCCACGCCTGCTTCTGGTCGGGAAGTAACCCGGCCTTGTATGTGGTGATGCCAATCTGCTGCGCCACGGAGCGCGCAACGAGTGTATTGTCGCCGGTGAGCATCGTGATGTTCTCGTTGCCCATGACCCGGTGCAGTTCGGTAATGGTTGCCTTGGTCTCCGGGCGAATCTCATCGGCCACGGCAATCAAACCCACCATCCGATTCCCCTGCGCCACCAATAGTAGGGTTCTGCCGAGTTCGGCCTGCTTTGCGACGCCAGCTACGGCGGCGGCGGACAGGCTGATGCCTTCCGCACGCAGATAGTCCTCTCTGCCAACCAAGATGCGCGTGCTGTTCCACTGTGCTGTCACGCCCATGCCGATCTCGGCTTGGAAGTCATCCGGATCAGGGATGTTGAGGTTCCTTTCTTTGGCACAAAGGGCGACGGCTCGGGCCACCGGATGTTCGGAGAATTTTTCAGCAATGGCGGCCATGAGGAGCACGTCCGTTTCCGATGCGCCATCAAAGGACATGATCTCAGAAACCTTGGGCCGACCGAGCGTGAAGGTGCCGGTCTTGTCCACTACGAGCGCGTCAATCTTGCCCGCGAGTTCAAAGAACATCCCGCCCTTCACCAACACACCGCGACGTGCCATGACGGAGATGCCGGCGGTCACTGCGGTCGGTGTGGCAATGGCGAACGCACACGGACAAGCCACCAACAAGATGGAGATCGCAATTTTCACGTCGCCCGTCATGAAATAGACGCCGATGGCCAGCAGGAGCACCGTGGGCAGGAACCACACCGTGAAGCGATCCGCGACATCTTGAATGGGCGCTTTAGTCGTCTGCGCCTCTTCGACGAGATGGACGATTCTCGCGAGTGTCGTGTCAGCCCCCACCTTCGTGGCCCGCTCCTCCAAGTGTCCTGTTACGTTCAGCGTGCCGCTGAAAAGCTCGCTGCCCTTGAGCTTGTCCACCAACGTGGATTCACCTGTGATCGGTGCTTGATCGACGCTGCTGTTGCCGCTCACCACGACCCCATCCACAGGGATGCGATCCCCTGGTCCTACGATGACGATGTCATCGACGACCACCTCGCCGATGGGAACGGACACACTTGCCTTGCCGCGTCGGATCATCGCCGTTCGCGGAGTGAGATCGAGCAGATTGCGAATGTTCTTCCGGTTCTTCTCCATCGTATAGGTTTCCAGCGCACCTACTACCGACATGATGAAAACGATGATCGCCGCAGGACGGAACTCTCCTACCGCGATGGTTGCAATCAGCGCCACCACCACGAAGACATTCACCGTAATCTTCCGGTGGAACATGTCTGAGAACCCCGTCACGAAGCGCTGTGATCCACCGAAGAGAGTCGCCGCCAGGGCAAGTCCTGCATTGAGGTAAAGCGGGCCGATGTGCCACGCGGCCAAGCCCCAACTGGCGAAGATTAGCGCCCCGACGATGCCGGGCACCAGCGACAGCACGATCAGCTCCCGGTAGTCGCGTTCTTTTTTGACGGGTTCTGTTGTCATGGGTGGCCTGGCGGGTTCAAAGGGTCGGAACACGGCGGACTCGCTATGATCACGCTCTTGCGACCGGTCCTTGTTTTACTTCTGCTTGGTCTCAACCGGCTTGGTGGTTTCCTTGGCGGAAGCCTTCTCCGTGGTGGGTGGCGGAGCGCCGCAGGTTTGTCCCGCGCCGCAGCAGCCACCGGTTTTCGAGAGGGACTCACGGATAAGTGAAAAGAACCCTTTTTTTGTTTTCTTCTCGTCTTTCATAGGATCTGTATCGTTTTGGTTTTCTACTAAATCAGGTCGGTCCGGTGGCGTTCCATCAATCAAAGTTCGTCAGAGGCTGCCAGCGGTGCAGCCGGGCCATGCCGAGGTCGCAGCAGGTGCGAAGGGATTCGGAGCGTTTCACGTTATTGGATTGCATTACTCCAGGTGCGCCAGGATCCTGTCAGATTGCGGACTTGGAATCCGTTTTGCATCAGCACACGGCAAGCGAAATAGGAGCGCTGGCCGCTCTGGCAGTGGGCAATGAATTCCCGGTCACGCGGCAGTTCATCGAGACGCCCGCGCAATTCGTCGAGCGGGATGTGGATGGAGCCGGGGATGAACCCTTTGGCCCGTTCGTCGGCGCCACGCACGTCGAGCACCAGCGTCTTCGCCGGGTCGAGCGTGGCCACTTCGTTCCATTGGGCGAGCGACACATCACCGTTCAGGACGTTCTGCGCGGCCATACCCGCGAGGTTGACAGGGTCTTTCGCCGATCCGTAAGGCGGCGCGTAGGCCAGCTCCAGTTCAGCCAGGTCGTGAACGGTCATGTCGGCTTTCAAAGCGGTGGCCAGCACGTCGATGCGTTTGTCCACGCCATCGTGGCCGACGGCTTGCGCACCGAGTAGTTTGCCAGTGTCGGGCGCAAAGAGTACTTTTAGAGCGATGGGTTCGGCGCCGGGATAGTAGCCTGCGTGCGAACTGGGGTGGAGATGGATTGCCAGAAACGGAATGTCCGCGAGGCGCAGGGACGCTTCATTGGCGCCCGTACAGCCCGCAGTGATCTCGAACAAACGCACGATGGCGGTGCCCCAGGTTTGTTCGTAGCGCGACGGGCGCCCGAAGATGTTGTTGGCGGCGATACGGCCCTGACGATTCGCCGGACCCGCCAACGCGATCAGCGTCCAATGGCCTGTGATCCCATCCCTCACTTCGATGGCATCGCCCACTGCCCAGATGTGTGGGTCATTCGTTTGGAGGTGTCCATTCACGCGAATGCCGCCTCGCTCTCCAATCTCAAGACCGGCGTCGGCAGCGAGGCTGATCTCAGGTTTTACGCCGAGGCCGAGAATAACTGCGTCGGCTGGCAGTCGCTGACCGTGTTTCAACACTACGATGGAAGCGCCCGCCGGTTCCTGGTCGGACGGTGGCTCGAATGCGATCACCGGATCGTTCAGGAGGAGGTTCACATCATTCGCCCGCAGTTCCGCGTGCAACCAGGCGGCCATCTCGGGATCGAAGGGTGTCATCACCTGCGGCGACGCTTCAACGACAGTCACTTCAAATCCGCGGTTTCGCAGCTGCTCGGCCATTTCGAGGCCAATGTAACCGCCACCCACCACGACGGCGCGGCAACGCAGGCAATCCTTCGTCCACGCCATGATCTGTTCCGCATCGGGAATGTTGCGCACCACGAAATGATTCGGATGATCGATTCCAGGAATGGGCGGTTTCAGCGGCGATGCGCCGGTGGAGAGGATCAGTGCGTCGTAGGACTCTTCGTATTCGCGGCCCGTTTCCCGTTCGCGCACCTGGATGCGCTGGGTGGCGCGATCGATCCGGATGACCTCGGTTTTGATGCGCACATCGAGATTAAAGCGTGCCTTGAGACTGGCGGGCGTTTGCAACAGCAGGCTGTCTTGATCGGCAATTTCACCGCCGACAAAGTAGGGCAGGCCGCAGTTGGCAAAGGAAACATAGGACCCGCGCTCGAACACGATGATCTCACAGTCTTCGCACAACCGCCGCGCGCGCGCTGCCGCGCTGGCCCCACCTGCGACGCCGCCAACAATGATAAGCCGCTTGTTGTGCACATGTTTCATCTGTCGTTAACCAATCAGATTCTCACCTGCCGCAGCCGCAGGGCGTTGGTGATGACGGACACAGAACGAAAACGTATTGCGACGCCCGCGATTTTGGGACTGAGTAGCACGCCGAAGAACGGGTAGGGGAAATACGACGCGATGGGAATTCCCATCGATTTGTAGCCGAACGCGAAGAACAGTTTTTGCGGGATGTTGCGCATCGTGGCGTGGCTGAGATGAATCGCTTTGGCAAGGGCGCGGAGGTCGCCTTTCACCAGTGTGACAGCCGCGCTCTGCATGGCCACTACACGGTGAGTGAAGGCCATGCCGACACCGATGTCAATCCACGTGACCATGTCCGAATGCCGCGTGACCAGCGAACTCCGGTCGCGCTTAAAGAACCGCCAACGGCGCCAAAGCATGCCAAGTGAGGGGAAGCTCAATTGAGTCCAGCACGAAGCATCGCTCCGCACCCGTATATTGCGGCCGATTTCCTGAATCAGCCGTGTCATCGTGAGCCCCAAGACCGGCCGTGCAGGTCCGCCGTTGATCGGTGGTCGTCGTCTCATGCCGCGTAACTCGCTGTCGATGCCCTCCTCCCGGTCACTGGCACTGGCCCTCCGAGGTTCGAGCGCCCTGCGGCACTTCGGGCAGTCTCTTGGTTTGTCTGATCCCTCCCCCTGGACCACCGGCCGAACCTGTTTCACTTCAGCGGAGGGCATCACTGAAGCGTGCTCGCATCCACGAGGCGACCGGACATGATGTCCTCCGGGATCCTCCGTGTGGCTGGCGGACTGGGACTGCGCCAGAAACGGTTTTCCAATTAGATCACTGCAAAAGTAAAACGTCCGCCCTCCGTCACCGGCTTTTGGGGAGGTCACTTCTTCTGCCGTCATAGCTCAAATGGGACCTTTACTCATGGGAGCGCTCTGCCAGGGAATGGCTGTGACAGGGAATGGCTAAGCGCTCAAACTATTGCAGCCTCCTTCATGATCGCGACAATAGCATCCTCCACTTCCTGCGCGACGACTGCCAATTCGGGCGTGTCAAAAAGCGCCAGCAAAGTGGTCGGCTTCAAGGTCGCCAGAGTGGTTTTGCCGTCCTCCTCGTAGATGGAAATCCGGCAGGGTAGAGCGGTGGAGACGCTCATGTTCTGTTCGAGAACCTTCTTCGCCTGTTGCGGCTGACAGACCTCGAAGATCAGGCACTCAGGGGTGAAATGCACATCCTTCTTGATCATGGTCTCCTGAAGGTCATGGACCTGCATGACCCCGAAGTGGTTGGCCTTGACCGCGTCGTGGAGGTCCGCCGCTGTCTCACAGATGGATTTCTCAGTGGTGAATTTGATCAGCATATATTTCCTTCTATTGCCGGCAGTTTCTGTTCATGGCGGGTTTGGAGCGTAAAAATTATTTCGTGGGCAGTTTGCTAAAGGCTACGATCAGCAGAGACACAATCCCGACTCCGACCACAGCCCATATCGGAATTCCTCTGCTTGTCCATCCATTTGAGTAGTTCACGTTCGATAGCTTTCTCTTTGGTTGGTTTGTTCGGCCTGGGCGGTGGGCTGATAACGGTTTTTGGAAATCGGTTGCGCCGCGAGTTGCGCTAAATGGCGAGGTTCTACTTGCTCTTGAATAGGCGGCTGCGCTATGGGGTGAATCCCCACCTCCAAACGGGCTGCCCGAAGCGCACGAACTTCATCGGCGTCTTGATCTCCTTGTTGCCCCGAAGATCACCACCTTGCTCAGCTCCCGCGCCAATAGAACAGTGCTTCCGACCGCAGTGCAAAGCAGCCAGTCTTTGCCACTGAGCGCAACGGTAGAGAATGCCTTTTGAAGGAATGGCGTGTAGATCACCGCAGTTTGAAATGCCATGGACAGTCCGATCGCGGCCCAAAGCCAGCGGTTCCGAAACATTCCGATGAAGGCGCTCTCCTTATCGGAACGCGCGTTGAAGACGGCGAACATGCTGGCAACAACGACGGTGGTAAAGGCCATGGTTTGCGCGTAGGGCAGCGTGCCCGCGCCTTCAACGAAACCTCCGGGAAGAGATGCGTCGAGAACAAGCAGGACACCCACGGCCATCACGGCGCCGCCGAACACGATGCCGGCCCACATGCGTCCGGTGATGATGCCCTCGTTGCGAGGACGTGGCGGCAGCCTCATAAGTCCGGCTTCTGCGGGGTCGATGCCAAGCGCGAACGCGGGCACGCCGTCGGTGACCAAATTGACCCAAAGAATTTGTGTCGCGAGCATGGGCAGCACAACACCGTGACCATCACTGTTGAGACCGAGAGCTTTCGCGAACACGACTCCGAAGAACATGATCATCACCTCGCCCAGATTTGTGGAGAGCAGGTAGCGCAGCGCTTTGCGGATGTTGGAAAAGATGGCGCGTCCCTCTTCGATGGCGACGACGATGGTGGCGAAGTTGTCGTCGGTGAGAATGATATCGGCTGCTTCTTTGGACACGTCCGTGCCACTGCGACCCATCGCCACGCCGATGTCGGCGGTCTTCAAGGCCGGTGCGTCATTCACGCCGTCGCCGGTCATCGCGATGGTCCCGCCACCGCGTTGCAGCGCCTGCACGATGCGCAGTTTGTGCTCGGGATTGACGCGCGCATAGACGGAGACCTCGCGCACGTTTTGATCGAGTTGCGCATCGCTTAGCTTCTCCAATTCCTCGCCTATCAAGACGCGTCCATCCGGCGAGATGCCGAGTTCTTTGGCGATGACGACGGCGGTCTTAGGGTGATCGCCCGTGATCATGATCGGACGAATGCCCGCACCGATGGCTTGGGCGACGGCTTGCTTCGCCTCATCGCGCGGGGGATCGATCATGCCGATCAAACCCAGGAAGACGAGTTCCTCTTCGATGTCTTCAGAGACGCTATCATGTGCCAACGCGTCCGCCGGCAATTCGCGCACCGCGACGGCCAGCGTGCGCAGCGCTTCGCCCGCGAGGCCTTCATTCAAGGCGAGGATCTCGGTGCGTCGCTGGTTAGTGAGCACTCGTCGTTCATCGCCCACTCTCTCACGCGGGCACTTCGCGATGAGCACGTCAGGCGCGCCTTTGGTGAAGACGAGAATGCGCTCCTGCTCCGCGTCGGTGTGAACGGTGGTCATGAGTTTACGCTCGGAGGAGAAGGGGACTTCGCCAACGCGGTTGAAGCGTTCGCGGAGTTTGTGGGGCTGAATTCCCGCCTTGCACGCCGCGGTGATGAGTGCGCCTTCGGTGGGATCGCCATGCACGTGCCACAGGCCATTTTCCTCCTGGAGTTCGGCATTGTTAGCCCGGTCGGCGATGGTGAGTGCAAGTTCCAGTTCGGTCCAGATCGGGCCTTCGAGTTTCGAGCCATCTGCGACCTTCACCTCGCCATCGGGAGCGTATCCAATTCCGGCAAAATCGACGCGTCCGCTCGCCGTGATCATCGAGCGCACGGTCATCTCGTTTTGGGTGAGCGTGCCGGTTTTGTCGGAGGCGATGATGGTGGCCGAGCCTAGCGTTTCCACAGCCGAGATGTGTCGAATGATGGCGTTTCGCTTCGCCATGCGCTGCACCCCGAGCGCGAGAACAGCGGTGACCAAGGTTGGCATCCCTTCAGGCACAGCTGCCACCGCGAGCGCGACGCCGAGAATCAGCACTTCAAACAGCGCCGCAAACCCGCGCACCTGCTCCACCGCAATGATTGTGCCGATCATCACCACCGCGATGGTGATCACCATCAACGCAAGACGCTTGCCTACATGGTCCAACTCCTTCTGCAACGGGGTGCTTTCCTGCGGAGTCGCTTCCAGCAAACCAGCTACCTTGCCCATCTCGGTCTGCATCCCGGTCGCCACCACGAGCGCTCGGCCTCGACCAGACGTCACCGCCGTGCCGCTGAAGATCATGTTGAGTCGATCTCCGACGGCCACCTTGCCAACAATTGCATCGACTTCCTTCGAAACCGGCATGCTTTCCCCCGTGAGGGCCGACTCCGCTGTCTGCAATGCCGTGCTCTGAATCAGTCTCGCATCCGCCGCGATAGTGTCGCCCTCTTCAACCAACAGCAAATCCCCAGGGACGATCTCCGTTCCTTCAATGCTCTCCTTCGTATTATCGCGAATGACATTCGCCTTCGCTGCCGACATCTTTTTCAATGCCGCCACCGCCGACTCTGATCGCTCACTTTGCACAAAACCGATCAGCGCGTTGACCAGCACGACCACGAAAATGGTCATCGCCTCATAAGGTAAGGCTGTCTTTCGCTCAATCACCCAAAGCACCATCGAGATCGCGGTCGCTACCAGCAGCACGATCACCAGCACATCTTTGAATTGCTCCAGGAATTTGCGCCATGCTGCCTTTTGCTTCTTTGCGGTGAGTTCATTGCGCCCCTGTGCGACGAGGCGCGCCGCAGCTTCCTTTTTGGTCAGTCCACGATGAGTGTCCGAGCGCAGTTCCACGATGAGCGCATCAATGGTTCGTTGGTAGGGTTCCATAAGGGCGGTGTGTTTTGTTTGTCATGAGCTACAGCGAGGGCTGGCGTCCATTGTTCCAACAGCAGCGTCGTTGCGGTCAGTGCGATCGGGCCAAGGACGAATCATGGCGGGCCGAACACCATGACATGAATCAAAACGTAAGCGCTACTTTTTGGATGTCCTGCCGGTCAAAATGATCAGCAGCGTCACGATGACTATGCCGAGCACGGTCCGACTACACATTCCTCCGCCCATCCAACCAGCCGTCTGTGTGATTCATAATGTTCCTTTCCCTGCGCTGCGACAGACACACCCCCGGAGGATCCAGAGGGTGGGTGGGAGGCCGATGTCTCGTCCAAAGAAGCGCCACATGGTCCGGCGAAGGTTCGTCCCGGGGCCGTGTGGCTCACGGTTATTATTGTTTTTCGGAGGGCTTCGCTTCGGAGTCGTCCGCTGATTTGGCGTCAATGCCGTGCATACCGTGTGTCCCCTGCATTCCCTGCATCATCGGGCACGTGGACATGGACTCTTTTCCCATCTTCATGTGTTGCATCATGTGTGGCACCATCATCTTCTCCATATCTGCCCTTCGCGAGTGCATGGCAGTCTGTTGCTCCGCCATCCGGGTGACGAGGGCGGCCATCATGTCCAGCTTCTTTTCCTCTGGCGCGCTGTTCATCGCGGCGATCTGAGTGGTGAGTTCCGCGTTCTGGGTCTGAGTGTCCGCCATGATCTTCTCCATCTGGTCCTTCATAGCCTGGCAGTTTTCGACGGGAGTGGTCTCCGTCATCATTTTGCCCTCCATCTTCATTTTTTCCTTCGCAGGCTCGGCGGACCGCGATAGGACTGGAAACCAGACGGTCAGGACTACTGCAAGGGCGAGGCTCAACTGGGTGATTGAGTTCGTATTCGTATAGTTGTTCATGTTCGTTGGATTTTTCATTTGTTTGCTTTGTTTGCTTTGTGTGGTGATGGCGGTGACGTCCGGCTGTAGGCATGTTTGAAAAACCAAAACGCGCCTGGATTGGCGCTGCTGACCACTTTTAGCTTGCGGCGAAAGGGGCACCTTTGCTATGGGGGAATACCCTACGAAGGAGCGAGTAAAGGACTGACCGAACGCGCAACCTTCAGTTCTTCGACCGTACGGCACACATCCTCTTTCGGATGGCCGTGAAACCAAACTAGTTTGACGTAGGAGTAGGCGCTGAACGAGACGATCAGCGTGGCGAAAAGGTATAAGAAATCCAGGCTTCCTGTCACCCTGACACGTCGATTTCATCCCTTCTGAGGTCCTCCTCAGGGGCGATGGTGGCGACTTCGCCCTCGGGATTCCGATACCAACCGCCGTCTTCCGGGTAGTCGGCGGGATCGGGACGAACTTTCAGGATGGTGAACATGCCGCCCATCGTGATTTCTCCGAACGGGCCCTCGCCGCCGACCATCGGGATGCTGTTCTTCGGCACGGGCATGCCCATCTCCGCCATGCCGCCCATGCCGTCCTGGCCCATCGTCATGTAGCCGGGGACGAGCATGCGGATTTGTTTGTCGAGGGTGCCGGGCTTCATACCGACGACGTTCGGGGCGTCGTGGCCCATCTGGTTCATGACATGGTGGGTCATGTGGCAGTGCATCGCCCAGTCGCCGGGGGCATCGGCGATGAACTCGACCGTGCGGGTCTGGCCGACGGCGACGAGGACGGTGGTCTCAGGGTGACGGGCGGCGGGGGCGATCTGGCCGCCATCGGTTTCCGTGACAAAAAACCGATGGCCGTGAAGGTGGATAGGATGGTGATCCATGGCGCTGAGATTGCCAAGCCGGATGCGGACGAGGGCGTCCTGTTTCACCACCAGCGGCGCGGTGCCGGGGAAACATTTGGCGTTCATGGTGAGGACGTTGAAGCCGCTCATCGCATTCGGGTTCGGGCGCGAGGTCCCCGGAGCGATGTCCCATTCGCTGAGCATGATCGTGAAATCGTGATCGGGGAGGGGGCCTTCCGGGTGGCGAGGGTGGACGATGAACATGCCCATCAACCCCATGCCCATCTGGGTCATTTCGTCATGGTGGGAGTGATACATGAAGGTGCCGTGCTGGTTCAGGGT
>Ga0163144_10009519_pt1 | contig 20840 bp, 15 predicted proteins | sample OliLak19BULKMAT1_FD_123175 | JGI IMG/M metagenome (GOLD analysis project Ga0163144, IMG submission 123175) | Freshwater microbial mat bacterial communities from Lake Vanda, McMurdo Dry Valleys, Antarctica - Oligotrophic Lake LV.19.BULKMAT1 | ecosystem: Environmental > Aquatic > Freshwater >... | reverse complement strand
TGCCTACGACACCAGATCCGAGAATTCCTATCCTTTTCATAGTTTTTTAATGTTTGTTAGTTTTTTGAGGGCCCAGCCTAGCCTAGCCAGTCCAGACCAGATCAGCCAGTCCAGCCAGTCCAGTCCAGGCCGGCCAGTCCAGACCAGTCCAGACCAGCCCAGCCAGCCAGTCCAGCCTAGCCAGTCCAGTCCAGACCAGACCAGACCAGACCAGCCAGCCCAGACCAGACCAGACCAGGCTATCCAGCCTGGGCTGTGCAACATGGGCTTAGCGATGGAAGGTGTAGTGCGCGCTTTGCGATTATCTTTTGTTTGCTTGTACAAACAAGCGTTATTTTTGATTGATTATCAGGGAATTATCTCATCCTAAACCCCTAATGCGTCCGCTGCTTTGGCAATCGTGCCGGTTAGGTTCCGCGCCGGCCCTTCGCCGAGTTTTTCTTGAAAACGGGCACTCATGGCCTGCCATGCTTTGAACAGTTCCGGGCCCAGCGCCTCCCCTTCCGGCGTGGCGTGGAGCAAGGTGTATTTGCCCTCTGACGTGCGGGTCAGAAGGCCGCGTTCCAAGCACTTTTCTGCCAACCGGGTTACGGTCGAAGGGGTGAGTTGCATCAATGCAGCAGCATCGCCGGCCGAAAGTCCCGGCTGCCGAATGACCGACATCAGCAAAAAAGCATGCGACGGCGACAAGCCCGTTGGCGCAAAGTACTCCTCCGCCATGCGGGTCACAATGCGCGATAGCGCATTGGCCGAATAGTACAGGCAACCGCAGTAAGGAGATTCGCTAATGTTCATCCTTCGGGCAGCAGGGGCAAGCTACGCTCCTGCTGTTGCGTACAAAGCTAAATACACTTGCTTGTACATACAAATATCCAGGGAATTTTTTTTCGCCGTGGAGCGACGGGTGCTTTTCGCCCGGAAAAAGGAACGAAACAAGACGCGCAAGGGACGGGAAGACGCGCGCAATTCCATCAGACATTCGTGTATTTTTGCCGGATATCCGTCTGCGACCCGATCTCAGCGGGGCTGGACGTTCAAAATTACCAGAGGATGGAAAAGAAAAACATGGCGATTGTGCCGGGCCAGGGCCTGGGCATCATCAAATTCGGAATGAGCCGCGATGAAGTGCGCAAAATCCTGGGCGACCCTGACGAAGTGGACCAGTACGGATACGAAGACAGCGACGATGAGGATGACCAAACAGAGGCCTGGCATTACGATTCGCTGAACGCTTCTTTCTCGTTTGATGCTATGGACGAATGGCGCTTGAACGCCATTGCGGTGAGCGATCCGGAGTTTCTGATGAACAACAAATCGCTGATTGGGTTGTCGCGCATGGAGCTCCAGGAGACGCTGAGTGAATTTGGTCTGGGCGAGGTAGTGGCCGAGGAATGGTCGCACGAAGAGATGCCGGAAGACCGCCTTTTGAGCATTGACGAAGTGTCCATGAACTTCTGGATGGAAGACGATCAGTTGGCAGAAATTCAGTGGGGTCCGCTGATTGACGAGGACGACAATGTGCATTGGCCGGAGTAAACACTCTCCCTTTGTGGGCATCTCTAAAAACCCCAGAGACAAGGCTTGCCCAATTTTTAACACCGGAGTTTACGGCTGTAGACAAGGCTTGCCCAATTTTTAACACCGGAGTTTACGGCTGTCAATGAGGATGTTAAAAATTGGGCATAACGCAGGATATGGGGTTTTTAGAGACGCCCTACACTTGAAAGCCGGGGTCGCGTTTATAGGCCGTATTGCTTTGCGCCATTCGCTCCAGCACGATGGCGAAGAGGGCGTACAAACTGCGGAGCTGCTCGAGGTTGCTGATGTTTCCCCTTCGGATGGCATACAACACGTCTACCCCTTTGGGATACCGTTTGCGAAAAACACCCTCGTGGTCTTTGATGCCAAGTGTGGTGTCCGTATGGTTGAGGAGCAACTGGCGAAGGGTATCGTCCCGGAGCAACTGCATGACCGGGCCCTTGCGGCTGGTTTGCACCACAAAAGCCGCGTCAAAATCTTTGTAGCCGGTTTGCAGGTCTTGCATACCCAGCTTTTTGCCGAGTCTCGTGACCACATTCTCCGGAAAGATTTTCATTTCAAAGGGATCCTTGCTTAGAAAGGGCGCGCGCAGTCTGGTGTGGGTCTGATTGTTATCGTTGTTACCCGAAAAAGTATCCAGCACGATTTCCCAAGGGCCGGCCTGACAACGTACTTCCGGACTGGAAAACAGTTTTCCCCTTTCAAACTTGCCGCCTAACTGGGTGGCAAGTTGCTCCCAAAGTTCATCCCGGTTGTTGCTGAACAGGTCTTTAAGGCTCATTTTGGGAAGGGGCTGGCTGGTTACCTACGGCGTAGAATCCGGTTGTGAAGCTTCCGGTGCGCTGGGCTGGGAAGGATCGGGTAGCCCCCAATTTGCGCCAATTTCGCGGATAATTTGCTGCTCCCACAGCCTGGTGTCGGCAATTTGCTGGCGATCCACCCAAACCACCTGACGGCCCAGTGCGTCGGTGAGCGTAATGTCCGGCATAGAGCCGCCAACAAAGCCCTTGGAACCGGCATCACTGCGGGTAACCACGGTGGTGAGCCAAAAGAAGCGACGCTTGTCGCCAATGTCGCGAATGAAGGGCCGCGACTCCACTGCTGCGCTGGCACTCCAGTCATATTCTTTGCGGCTTTCGCGCACTTTAACCGGCACGGCGCTGGATCCGAAAAGCCCGCTCTCCAGGCGCGAATGGTCCATGAAAAAAACTTCCGGACTCCCGTCACCGGGCAGAAAGAGGCTCAGGTTGAGGCCGGATTTACCTACCAGGAAGGGTTCTAAACCGTAGTAATCGTACAAACCGTTTTCGGCATTGGCGGCAACTCCGTCAAAGTTGAACCAGGTGACGTAGGGCATGCCGTTCAGGTCATCGGGAAGTTGGGGAATACGCACATCGCCTTCGTGGTAGCCGGGAAAGGGCGCAAGAAAGCCGCGGTGAAAGCGAAAACTCTGCGCCGTAAAACGGCTGGCGCGCTCAGGCAGTAGATTCTGGCCCTTTAACCAGCCAATGCTGGCCAGCGCCTGGGGCGAGTAATAGCGGCCTCTGCCCAAAAAGATGCGCTCTGCCATAGCCCCAGGTCCGGGGGTGCGTTGATCCATGACCAGCACCCCGCCGAACACTGGCCGCGGAAAGAGGAAGCCCTTCCACCGAACCAGGCTGACCACTTGGACCCAACGACCTTGGTCATCTTCCATGAACCGAACCTGGTCAGGCTGGCAACTCAGGTACTGACCCAAGGAAAATTTGCGAATGGCTACACCGCGCACGTTGCGGCCAAACAACAATTGTTCGCCTACATCAAAGTGCACCGCGTAGCGATTGTCAGCCGAGAAATCGGGGGCTGGCGACGTGGCGCTCACGGAGATGATCTGATCAACGGGCCGCGTGAGCCTTTGCAGGGGATAGTCAGGCGAGGGTCCAACGGCCATGGAGAAGTCAAAACGGCCATCTGCGCGCCGGATGAAGTCGGGTGAACTGGCGCTTTGGGTTTCGTTGAGCGCTTCCTGATCGGCCATGGTGGCTACGCTGTTGAGCGGCTGAATGCGCTCGTGCCCGGTCAACGGCAACTCGGCGAGCTCCACCTTATTCAGCGAACGGTAGTGGTAATACGAGGCCAGGTAATTGACCATGGGCGCGCCCCAGAACCACACGCCTGCTGCAAGAGCGGCAGTTGTGAGGACCACCATAATTTTTCCTGTGGTTTTTGCGCGGCGGTAAACGCGGTGCAGCAGGTAGAGCAGCACGCCAATAGCCAGCACCAACACAAAGTACTTGCGAAGAAACAAAAAGGCGGGCTGGTAGCTGGCTCGAAATGCGTACAGCAGGGCCAGCAACACAACATAAGTTATGCCACCGAGCAGGGGGTTGCGGCGGGTCCATTGCCAGAGCGCCCCGACGGTTCGACGCCGCAAGTGAAAGAAAAACCAGTAGAGCCGACTCCGTTCGGGGGCGGCTTCTGGGTTTGGGGTTGCCGTTGAAGCGCTCATGGTTTGTTCAGGAAATCGTCTACGCCCTTGCGCCAGTCGGGTATTTCGGGCGGGGGGGCGGGGGCGGGTTTTTCGGGCGGGGGGGTGGGGGCGGGTTTTTCGGGCGAGGGGGCGGGGGCGGAGGCAACCGAAGCTGGGGCAAGTGCTGGAGACGGGGCTGTTGCCGGGGCGGATGAAGGCGCTGCTGCCGAAGCCGCTTTTGGCGGTGGCGCAGCATTGGCTTGCGGGCTCATCCGCTCGGTCTCTTCAAGGTACCTGGACGCTTTCTTCCACTTGGCCGGGAAAGCGGCCAGAATACTTGGGGCGAGCAGGAATCCAGCCAATAGACCAACCAACATAGCCAAAAGGTTGAGTAAAATCCGCGTGGTGTCCTGGAAAAACGTGCCGGAAATGAGCACAGCAATTGCCGCCAGTCCGGTCAGGGCCAGCGCCCAAAACAAGCGGACCCGCAGCGGCTGTTGCTGAAGGAAACCGCGCCTTTCGCCCGCGGGCAACGGGTCTTTGTGGGTCATGTTGTACCAACCGCGGTACAAGGCGGTGCCCAAGAAGCTGTCCAGGGAATGGAGGACGACGCCCAGGAGCAAAAACAGCGCTATTTGCAGAAGAAGGTCCATGGGTTTGCTTGGATTAAAGTAAGGGTTTTTTAGCGATGCCCCTTCAACAGAATGGCTGCCCCGCCTATCAAGGGGCTGGCCGCTCTAAGGCTTCGCGCCGCACAAAATCGGCGGCCCAATGCTGAAAATTGAGCGGCCAGGTTTTGAATTGATCAAAAAATCCGGGTTTATCATATTCGTAAAGACGAACTATGTCTGTGGAGGAAATGCTGACCAACAGTTGCCGGACTACGTTCCAGGTGCTTTCCGAAAGGCTGCGGTGCGGATGCGTCAGCGCGAGCCTGAGTTCGGGCGAGGCCTGTTCCGTTTGAGGCGTTTGGTTGCGTTGCAGCATGACCTGCAGCTTGTCCAATTCGTGGTAGAGCTCGGGGAGCTTGTTTTGAGCGGTTAGTTGCAGCATAGAGCGGCGCAATTCGCCCGCGTTGAGCGCCAGTAAATCCTGGTCAGGTTGCGCTTCGGCCAGCGCGCGCATGAGCACAGCCGTTTGCAGCCGGCTTAATACGTGCGAGTTTTCGCGGTAAAGTGTCCATTGAAGATCCACCAGTTTTTCGGCGTAGAGCAACGGCATGAGGCCGGCATCATGAAGGTGATGCTCCAAATGACCGTGGTTGGCTTGTCCGGAAAGGCGTGCCTGCGCTGCATCGAAAGCCACGATGAGCGGCTTGCCGCCGGGTAGGTCGCGGAAAAGGAACAGGCCACCGAACGCGCGAGTAAAAAACGATCGCGTGTTCGTGTAGGGAATGTCGGGGATAGCGAGGCTGCGGAAACGCAGGTCGCCATATTGGCGAACACTGTCAGCGATAGCTTGCAGCAGTGTGCGGTCCGCCCAGGCCATGCGCTGGTTGTTGAATCGATGCACCAGTTCGCGCTGCGCGCCTGCGTGAACCATGAGGCCACCGGCTGCGTGAAAGCGCAACGTAATGGCCTCTATCATGAGCAAGTCAACCGGGGCGCGATACGCACTGATTTCCTGATCCACGTCAATCCAGATCGCGGTACTGGCAGTGAGGTCGGCAATCTGAGCATTGGCAGCCTGAAAAACTACCTTCATCAGGTGCTTGTCAAAGCTGTGGTAAGGAAAGTAAACCGGCAGGTCTTTCTGCGCCGGCGAAAGGATGATGGCGTAGGGTTTGGCGGCCCCGCCGTGGCTGAGGTAAAAGGGATCATTGCGCTCTTCGGCAATGTCCGGACTCCAGCCCCAACCGTCCACGCGAAATTTAGGAAGGAAGGTTTTGGGCAGTCCTATTTCCTTGAGGCACGCGTTGTAGCGGTCCACCTGCGAGAGTTGGTTGACTGGCATCAGGCCCTGGCCAAAAAGTCCGGTTTCCATCAGGCGGTCCATCGCTTAACGGGAATTATTTTGGCCAAAAGATAGCGCAGCGCGTTGCTCCGCTTCGAGGCGCTCCATGGCCTCGTGCTGAATGTGCAACCGCGCGCGCGCCTGCTCAATGTCGCGCTCCAGACCCGAGGCATTGATGCGCAAAGCGGTCTCCAGGTAGTTAAGGGCTTCGCGCAAACGCAGGTCGGCAAAACTCAGCGCACCCAAGTTGGACCGGATCAATTCGCGCAGCATATTAAGTTTAGTGTCGTAGTCTTTTCTGAAAAACTCATCCGGATTCTCCATCCAGGTTGCTGGAAAGTCTATGTCAATGACCCTTGCATCCACAGCTTTTTGTATGTTGCGCAAATCACGGCTGGAGAAAAATGGAAAGCGCTCCATGATGGCCGTATAGAACACGCTGAAAAATCGGTGTTCGGTCGGGTCTGTCAGTCGAAGGGTCTGCTCGTACACTTCGCGAATGCCGTCCTGGCGAAACTGGTAGGGTCCACTGTCAATGGCTGCCAAAGAGCGAATCGGTTCCTGAGCCTGCAGGTAGCGATAGCCCTCCGGATCTTTCATGCCTACAAATCCCGGCATGAGTTTGTCGAATTTTTTCCACCAGAGGTAATCCTGGTCCAGAAAATCCTCCTGGCTTTTTGCCCCGTCGATGGCTACGCGATACTGAATGCGCGACAGCACGGCCTTGTCTAACTGGTCGGGAATGTTGGTGAACAAGCTGATCAGCTTATTGCCGTGGTTGACGGCGTAAGCGCCTTCGGTGTTTCGCAAAAAGACGCCAATGAATTCGCGCACACCGGCTGATACGCCTTGACGGGTGCGCTCTTCCAGATTATTTTCGGCGTCGTCTATGGGAGCAAACACAATTTTGGTCGTGTCCTGCATAGGCCGGAACCACTCGGCAGCGCGCTCGGCAGAACCGCCTTGGTAAGTTGAGATGATGTTTTCGGGAAGGGGCCAAAACAGGAAGTTGCGGCCAATGCGCTCGCACATATCCTGCAGGAACGTCGCTGTAGCGGCAATCAGCATAGACTTGCCGGTGCCGGGACGACCGTCGCCCATAGTGATGGCGGGCAGACCACCCAACTCCAGCATTGGGTTGCGACGTGTTTCGGGATCATAACACAACAAACGTTCTGCAAAGCGGCGAAACATGTGCTTGGCATCGCGGTTGGCCACGATTTCGCCCCATTCTATGCGGTTGAATTCAACCGTGCGCACTTTGGCTCCGGCAACCGTTTCCCAGCCTTTGATCACAAATTCTGTGTCGGCTAACCGGTAGTGGTTGTTGGTAAAAAACTCCGTGTAGTGAAAGGCATCCTTGCGCAATTGCACTTCCTCGATCATCCGCTCAAAGTAGAGCAGGCTCAGGGCCAGCAGATCGAGCTCGCTGTTGACGGTGCCGGATCGCTCCAGGTAAGCCCCGTAATAGTACAACATACTGCTGGTGGCCGAGCTAGGCCGTTGCAGGATCACTTCGGGAATTCCCCCGAATTGAATTTTGATGGAGCTGGCCTCTTCAATGCGATGTTCAGCCAGTCGCCATTGGGTGTAAGCAGCCGCTGCGAAAACGCTGATCGCCGCTGCAGTTTCCAGCTTATCGTGAAATTCCGGAAGTTCGCTTTGATGCATGCTACCCTGCCGATTGCGGAGCAACAGTGCTTCCAGACCGGAGGCTTGTTCATAAAGTCGCGAAAGGTGCTTGCCCAGACAAAGACCTTCCCGCAAACTATTTAAAATATATGAAACCGTATTGCTCAACAGCATGCGGTCATCAGAAATTCGCACCGCTTCTTTCATGATGCTGGTGCTGTCTTCCTGCTCAATACCTAAAGCTTTGTTATGGATGAGGAAACTCAAATCCATGTCCTGCTTTTCGGCCTGCCGGCGGTCGGGTTTCCAGGTGCTGATTTTCAGGTACTGCGATACTTCTTCGCGGTATCGGCGCAAATCGTCGGCGTTGACCGGGATCAAGGGCGCTTCACTTTTTTGCATGGCGTCCCGGGGTTGTAGGGATGAAGGTAATGGGTGGGAGAGTCAGTTCGCGCAGCTTCTCTGGATAGTGGTCGTTGAGGTACTGCACGACCTCATGGGTGGCCATTAAGTAGCTGTGCACTTCGCTGACATTGCGCTCCATCGTTTCTTTTGCGGTTTTGTCTATGAAAAAGATCTGGCGCAGCTCTCCGCCGGACAACAAACTTTTTGTTTTGGTTTCGCCTATAGAGAATATGATCTCTGTGGTGAAGCAGAAAATGAGGTCTTCAGGCCCGAAATTCTTTCGGAGCACAAGCGAGTAGAAATGCTCGTCACGCGCATAGCGGCCGTACAAGGGCCCGAGCTCTAAGCGCTTGAGCACTTTGGGGGAATGGTTTTTGAACGCTGCGTCAAGGTCAGTGGCGATGACTTGAAGTGGGGCCGTGTTGTTGCTTATTTTCCGGATGGTTTGCTCGTAGAGCGCCAATTCTACTTTAGTATAGTTTGAATGAAAACCGGTCTGCTCCTCTAAAATGAGCATGTACACGTGCGGCCGATTGGTGAGCACATCAAATGCTCCCCACGAGTAAAGCAGTTTTTGGCCTTGCCCCTTTGCCGCAGGTTCAAACAGTTTCCATTCCCCCGGCGTATACTCCCGGAATAACCCGCCCAACGTAGAATAGCGGTTCAGCAGCAAAAAATACTCGCGTTGACCGAGTTGCTGCAACAGCGCGTTGGGCAACTGCTGGTGCCGGAAAAGCGCATCCAGAATGGCTTGCTTGAGTACGTCTACCGTGGGGAGCTCGCGAAGGCTTTGCTCGCGGATTTCCAAGTCGTGCTCCAGTTCTTTAAATTCTATAAAACTGGGGAAACTGGAATCGGTAGGATCATAACGCAACTTACGCTCTGGTTCGCAGAGGTATTTCATGCGCATAGACTCTACCGTATTGAGAAACTGGCTGGCAAATTTTTGCAGAATGGCGATCTCAAGCGGATCGTCTTGCGTTCGGTTTCGCAGCGATTCCAACAGCCGATCAAATACGCTTTGCAGGTAGTTGAAGTACGCGATGTATTCGTCTCCGCCCTGCAGCGTGGTTTTATCCAGCGCGGTAAGCTCGCGGAGCATGTCTGACTCTTTCACGGGATGGCGTTATTCCTGAACGGTCATTCCATTAAACTGTCCACGGCTGCTCCGGGGCTAGCAGGAGGTGCCGGAGTAGGCTTGGTCGGGGGACTCGCAACGGTGGGGTCCCCAACCGGAGTGCCGGGTACCGGGGACTCGTATTGAAACGAAAACTCGCGGGAAACATCGATGCCGTACTTGGTCCGGTGCTCTTCGGCCAGTTTGGCATCTTCTTCTTTGTAGCGCTGGGTTGCTTGCGCCATGGCCACCAAAACCTGGTGCAGTTGCGCCATCCGGGAGGGATGCTTTTTGATGCGGTCGATGCGGTCGCGCTCGGAAGACACGAAGACTTTGGCCGCAATTTCGCTGATGAGCTGGTCGGTTTTGACGCCGGCATCTTCGTAAATAGAGGCCGCCTCTTGGGCGGTGGCTGACTGAATCAGTTGCAAGCCTGACTCATAGGTAGTGATGCGTTCTTCGGTGTCAGAACGCAGTTGACCGATGAGCTGCTTCAGGTTGTTTTTAGTGGTGGTTTGCGCTTCTAAGTGAACGACGATTTGGTCAACGAATCGCTCCTTGCTTTGGAATATACCCAAGGCAATATTGTAGCGGCCCTTGAGTTCTGCGCGCTGCTCCCGAAAGTCGGCGATTTTCTTCTGTTGCTCGGTGTGTTCGGGCGAAGAGTTCTCGAATTCCTCCAACTGCAGTTCGGACTGCTTGAGTTGGGCTTCGAGATCCACCAGGTCTTTCTGGCGCTCTTCCATGATTTCTGCAGCCTTCTCTTTGGTTTGAAAGGCCATGTCTTTGCGGTGTTTCAGAGCTTCGATTTGCCCTTCAACTTCGCCAATCATGCCTTCAATGATTTTGACCATGCCGCTTACCTGGCTGATGATCCGGTGCAGCGAATCTTTAATGTCCGCATTTTTCAGGCGATCGCGGTACATCTTGTTGGCTGCTTCCTCGGAAGTTTTAATCTCCGTCAAAGACGCTTCCACCTCTTTGGACATGCGCTTGACCCGGCGGTTCTTTAGACCGAACAAGAGGTTGGCCAGGTCGGGAAGATCCTTAGCTTTAGCCAGTGCTTTTTCTGCGTTGGTGAAAGCGGCTTTGGCCCGCTCCACAATGGCTTCTTCCTGGTCGTTGAGTTCCTGCAACTGGGCAAATTCCCCACCGCAGGAATCCAACATGGCGCGCAAATGCAACATCAATTCGTTCAGGTCCTTCTCGGTATTCTGAACATCCTGATTCAAAGAGCCAAAATTGGCTTGAATAATGTCGCGCACTACTTCTTCCGTGCTCCGGTTCTGCTGAATAGCTTTCTCAATATCCGATTCAATTTGATCCAGCTTTCCGGCTATGTCCGTGCCTTTTTTGGACTGAATGTTGGACTTGAGGAGGTTGACTTTTTTTTGATCCCCCAGTTGTTCCAGGAGGTCGTACGATTCGTTTGCCATGTTCAGGAGAGAAGTTGTGAAGGTTGCCGAGACCAAATTAGCGCAAAGTTCCTTGTTTTACAAGGTAGTGGGTTGTGTTTAACTAAAATTTAACCAAATCGTTTTGGGTCACTAAGGAGTTGCTGTTTGTCAGAACAATTTAGGGGCAGGTGCCGCACCAAAAGTGGATATTCTGACACGCTTAATAATTTACCTTAAATTGATTTCACATTGCATTGATTAAAATTGCTATTTGTATGCAGAAAATTCAACTTAAACCGCTCAATTTTAGGAGTTACCGCTGATGCAGCGTAAATTCAAGGCTTGTTTCCAAATCAGTCCTCAGCGATCATTCAACAGACTTCCCATGCGTCGATTGTTTTCACTCCTTCTGCTCTTTTTGTCCTTCGCTCCTCTACAAGCGCAAATACCACCACCTGCACCCCCAAAACCGAATGTTCTGTTCATCGTCGTGGATGACCTGAGCGAGTATGTCGGCTTCCTTAACGAACATCCGCAATCCATTACACCCAACATGGATCGGCTCGCTCGCCGGGGCACGATTTTTATGAATGCTTTTTGCAGTTCACCGCAATGCTCCCCTTCCCGGACCAGCATGCTAAGCGGAAAGCTTCCTGATTATACGGCTATCTACGAGGGCGGACAATACAATGATGGCGATTTTCGGAGCAACTTCCACGGACAACCGGTGTTTACCCTGCCTGAGGTACTTAAAGATTCCGGGGGTTACTTCACCACAGGGGTGAGAAAAATCTTTCACGGTCGCAACCACAGTTTGCCTGCCAATGACCTGGATGTGGATGAATCCACATCTGACAACTGCGCCCGGGGAAAAAGCTGGAGCCGCTGGAACAATTCGCCGAGCAATGAAATAGAACCAATTCCCTCGAAAACTTACGGCTGGGATTCTTACGAATGGGGAGGATACGACAACAGCCTGGAAGTCAACGCTCCGGACTACCGGGCAACCTCTAAGGCCATTGACCTCCTGGAAGATTATATAGCCGATCCGGGCAACTTCTGCGACCGGCCCCTATTCCTGGCGCTCGGCATTTTTCGGCCGCATATTCCCTACTATAGCCCTGAAAAATACTTTTCGGATTTCTACCAGCCTGATCCTTATCAATTGCCTTATCGCAAGCCTTACAATGACCCGGTTAATGCGTTCCCTCCCAATGGCAATGTTCCGGCACCCTGGCCCGATGCCGTTCCTTCCGATTATGTGAACCTGCCGTTTATTGGAAAAACCAATGCTAATGGCAATGCAGATGCACCTTATTTATATTTTAAAAACTACCCACTTACCCTCAGTCCGCTCCCTATCGTTGAGCCCGGACTTTCTGATTCTGCCAGAGAATCCATCTTGGGCCGTTCGTTTGAAGCCAACTCCATGATAGCCTACTTGGCCTCCATTCGCTTTGCCGACGCCCAGGTAGGGCGCATTTTGGACGCCTTGGAATCGCAGCCCGGGGTGATGGAGAACACCATCATCGTGCTGATTAGCGACCATGGCTATGCTTTCGGCGAAAAGCTTCACCATGGTAAAGTGGCCTTGTGGGACCAAGTCGCACGGGTTCCCATGATTGTGGTAGACCCTCGCAAACCCGGAAACCGCGTCAGCTACCGTCCGGTGAGCTTGCTCGATATTTTCCCTACGTTGCTGGAGTTAACCGGCACCCCTGAACCTAAGCTCCCCGGTGGGGGCCGTTACCTGGACGGGGAAAGCTTCGCGAACCTGCTGGACGATCCGGAAGCCATTCGAACCAAACCAGTTTTGGTGGCCACGGAACTCAGCCGCTCTTATGCAGATGGCTATTGTTACCCCATGCACTCCGTGTTTGATCAGCGCTTCCACTACATTCGATACATAACCAACGGTCCTTTCAATGGCGCTGAGTGCGATTTGGACGCGCGCAGGTTTCAGGAAGAGCTGTACGAAATAGGCGAGCGCCGGGACGTTGACCCCAATGAATTTGTGAACCTGGCTAATGATCCCGCCTACCAGGGCATCAAAAGCTACCTGGCCCAATACCTTCCCGATGGACCGCTGTACAATGAATCCGGGGGAAAGGCGGAGATCCTGCTTGGCGACATAAGTTGCATCCTGAACCTGAGCAGCAACCATGTGGTCAAGGGCCGGTACACGCGCAGCAATGGAACCAGCTTTAGCAGCCCGCCTGAAGGGTTCGTCTTTGAATGGAGTTCGCCGGCCTTTTTTGCCCCGTTTTACGGAGATTCGGTTGTGCTCGGATCGTCTACTATTAACTCCGCTTTACTGCCAACGTTGAAGCGATTGCCGCTTACCTTAAAGGTCGTGGATACTGCTTCCGGTCTTTTCTTTGAAACGGTGGAACAGATTGAATTCAAATCGATTAGCGTTCCCTCTTCTACCTTTGCAGTTGCCTTTCCTGAACCCGGTGTGGTTCGGGTAACCCTCAACAGCCTGACCGGTATTGCAACCAGCAGGATTTGGGATTTCGGCGATGGAGTGACTATTCAAGAAACACACCCCGCTCCCCACCGCTACAGCCATCCAGGGGAATACCTGATTCGGCATACGGCTGCTTACGGAAATGATCCGGGCAATTCCTGTACCAGAAAAGAGGAAGTTCTGGTAACCATTGACTCGGCCGCTTTTCTGGGACAGCCCTGCCCCACGCCACTGTACCTCTCTACCTCGTCCGTCGCCAGTAACAACGCTAAATTGAAATGGGAAGCTGTTTTTGGTGCCAATCGTTATGAGTTCCGGGCTCGTTCCATCAAGTTCCCGGATGTGGCTTGGTTTTCCAATAGCAAGTCCGAAAACTTTGTCGTGATTCCTGGGCTGAAACCCAACGAAGAGTACGAATACCAAGTCAGGGCCATCTGTCCAGCGATGGCTACGGATACCAGCGATTGGTCGTATCCGCACATTTTTAAGACGCCAACCTGCTTTGCACCACTGAACCTTAATGTTGACGACATCACCGCTACTTCTGTTTCGGTGGAATGGCTGAACCAGAGCGAGTCCGTGGGCAACCACGAGGTACTAGCCAGGGCTTTGGACGGTGGTCCTATCATCCGAATTCCAGTTTCAGGAGGTTCTTCTGCGCTGGTAGGCGGGCTAATCCCCTCAACTACCTATGAACTCGCAGTTCGGCCGCGCTGTCCCAATGCTTCCGGGGGACCCGGTGCGGCAGGGCCGTTGACGCAAAAGCAAATCTTTACCACGCTTTCGCTGCGTCAGGAAGCGCTGTTGACGGATGAAAATTCGCTGCAATTGCAGCCTAATCCAGCTGCGGAGCTTGTGCAAATTCAGCTCCAGGGCCAGGGTGGAACCCTGCGCATTATGGATGCAGCGGGGCGGTTGTTCCAACAGCAGTCCGTCCTTTCGCCCGTGATAGAATTGTCGGTTAGCTCCTGGCAGGCCGGCTTCTATCTGGTGGAATGGCTGATGGATGACGGGCAGGCTTTCCGCAAAAAGCTGCTTATCCAGCACTAATCGCTCGAACGGAGCTGCATCGCCCCTGTCCCGACCACCTACTTGTGGGTATCCTGGACAGGGGCGTTTTGTTTCTGCTGCTTTTCAGGGCAAACGCCTCCCTGATTCTCGCGTTCATGGCTATATTTACGGTCTTAAACCACCCTATCCGCTTGGTGAACGCCATGAATTCCCCGCTTACTGATCCCGATACTAAGATCAAGAACAAAGGCCACGTGCGCATGTTCCGAAACCCAGTTTTGGAAGTGCTCAGCCTAAGTTCGGCAACGCTCACGGTGGTTTCCTATGGAGCCATTGTGCTGAGTTTTCTGGTGCTCAACAGCTTCTTTGGCAGTGTTGACTCCTTGAGCTCGGGGCTGTTCGTGTACTTCGGCGCTCTCGCTTGCTGGACTTTTTTCGAATACGTTTTGCACCGCTACGTATTCCACTTTGTCTATGAATCCAAAGCGGGTAATCGTTTTCACTACGTGATGCACGGCTACCACCACGAATATCCTCGCGACGCACACCGGCTCTTTATGCCCCCAGCGGCCGGAGTCATTATTTCTTCCATCTTTCTGGGCATTTTCTTCTTGCTGATGGGGCGCTCTGCATTCGTTTTCACGGCAGGTTTTGTAAATGGGTACCTTTTGTACACCATGATGCACTATTCCATCCACCGCTTTAAGGCTCCTAAAGGCCTGCGGAATTTGTGGAAGCACCATGCCATGCACCACTATAAGCACAATGACCGCGCATTTGGGGTCAGTTCCACTTTTTGGGACCGCATTTTCGGCACCATGCCGAAAAGACAGGAAGAAGGCAGCCAAGCCTGAACCTGGTTCGGTACCTTTTTGGAACCGCATCGGCGCGTTCCATACCCTTATTCCGCTTAGGCTGATCTCTTTTGCTTTCTATGGCCTCATCGCTTTTGCCTTGCCGGCCCAATGGGTATGGCAGCCCCAATTTCATACGGATAACCGCCTGCGCGATTTACGCTTACTTCCTGACGGCCGCGGCATGGCCATCGGCGACGGAAACGTGCTGCTGTGCACCATCAATGGCGGAGAAACCTGGACAGGAACAGGATCGGCTGCACCCGATCTGACAACAGCGTCCCTGGTGGATTCAAGCATTTATTTTGGCAATCGCGAAGGGGGCATCTTTGTGCTTGAAAACCCTGGCACTTGCCTGAGCGACTTAGTCGCCATTGCCACGCCTGCCCTTTCGAACTTAACTGACTTGCACATGGTCAGCGATAGCGAAGGATATGCTGCAGCAAATGGTTCAATACGATTTAGTAACAACGCCTGGAGCAGCTCTACCGCTGTGGTCAACCTCAATTGCCCGTCTGATGCCGAGGCGCTTTGGTTTCTGAACCAAGATTTGGGCTTTGCCGTTACCCAATCAGGCCGCATCGCCCGCATTCGCCAGGAAAGTGGCACGTTTTTTTGCGAGACCGTTGCTTCAACAGACCAGGCGCTCCACAACCTGCATTTTTTTGACGGGCAATATGGGTTTGCTGTTGGGGAGCTCGGAACGGTGTTAGCCACCGCCGATTCCGGCCAAACCTGGCAGGATCGCTCCATCCCGGTGTCCGATGATTTGACCGCTGTTTTTGCCACAGGTCCGTTGACCATTCACGCTGCTGGGGATCAGTTGTACCGCTCTACAGACGGGGGAATAGGTTGGGAAATGCAAAACAAACCCACTCCGATGACCCAGGCCGATGCGCTTTGGTTCATTGACGCAAATAACGGCTGGGTGGCGGGTGCAAATGGTTTTCTGGGCTACACGGGCAATGCCGGGGGAAGTGGACTTGTGCTCAGCGCACAACATTCGGAACAGGCTTCCAACGAGTGGTCCTTTGGACCGAATCCGGCAACGCATCAAATCCACCTCTGGTCGGCCAGTCCACAACCTACCATCTGGAGCCTGCAGAACAGCATGGGCATCCGAGTCAAGCACGGTGTTTGGATGGGCTCAACAGTGGTTGGCCTGGATGGTCTACCTGCTGGACTCTACTGGCTGAAAGCGGGGAACTGGCCCGTAAAACCATTGGTGATTCAGAGGAGTCAGGGCAGTGCGCCGTAAGGGTTTGTTTTAGTGGTGGTGTTCGTCGTCAGGGCCGTGCACATGACCGTGATCCAATTCCGTCGCTGTTGCTTCGCGCACTTCAATGATGTCAACTGCAAAATTCAGGATCTGGCCCGCGAGCGGGTGATTGCCATCCACCATCACAAAATCAAGGCTGACGTCCGTAACCGTTACCATCATAGGACCCTCCGGCGAAGAAGCGCGGAACTGCATACCCTTTTCTATGTCGGCCTCAGCGGGGAAGCGATCGCGGGGAACCTGCTGAATTAGCGAGTCGTTGCGCAAACCGTATCCTTTTTCCGGGGGAATGGCCACGGAAAACTGCTCGCCAGCCGTTTTGCCTTCGAGGGCTTCTTCCAAACCACTAACGATTTGGCCCACCCCTTGCAGAAAGTAAAGCGGCTCGCGGCCTTCGGAAGTATCCAATACGGTGCCTTGATCATCCGTTAACGTGTAGTCAATGGCAACAACGGTTTGCTGGCTAATTTGCATGGGGTAAGGAGGTTTGACGGCTGCGCCTGGGTTGAAATCGGAGCAAAGTTCCCTATTCCGACCGTCGCGCAGACACGGTGATTTTCCGGAAAAAAGCAAAAGTAAGGGTTTTTGAAGCCATTCCCAGCGCCAGAGCCTAATTGCAAAGCAGAAAAGCCCCAAAAGGGGCTTATTTTTGCTGAGCTCACTTTACCCTTTGAAGCCGCAGTGCGCAGCGCACTTTTCGAACCGTAACTATGGAAATCAGCCAATTTGCCGAAGGCCTCAGTGCCCATGTTGACCGCGTGAAGCCGTTTGGCAAAACCATCAAGTTTGAGTTCCCCGAAGGCAGCATCACCATTGATGGTACGGGCGATAAAACGGTGGTTCACCAGAACGGCGGCGAGGCCGATTGCACCATTATTACCAAACTGGAATACATCGATAAGCTGCGCAAAGGCGAACTGAACCCGATGATGGCCATGATGAGTGGCAAGCTGAAGATCAAGGGTGATATGGGGCTGGCCCTCAAGCTCCAGGAGCTCCTTTAAGAGTCTTCTAAAAACCCCGGATCCAGCGGCTTGAACGGCAATTACTGCCGGACGACCTGACGCTCCGAGCACTGTTCTCCAGCGCACAGGCGCAGCACGTAGGCTCCGCTTGAAAGGTTCACCTCATTGAATTCGCGGAAGTACGCACCGGGAGCCTGGACACCCAGGTCGGCTCGATATACTTCGCGCCCCAACAGATCAATCAGTTGCAGGGAGACTGATCCACTTCCCTCAACCGCGTAATGAATGCCAAAACGTTCGTCAAAGGGAACCGGGTAGACACCCAACATCAACGGGGCAGGGTCGCTCAAACCAGCAAAGCCTTCAACGCCCTCGCGCTCCACAAATGGGAGCGTTGTAAAGGGATTCCAGGCCGTGTAAGGCGACAGACGGATGCCGTCGCAGGAGGCGGCAACCCGCCATTCGTAATTGCGATTGGGCTTGAAGATGTTGTAGGTTCGGCTGTTGCCGCTCAAAATGCTGGCCTGAACACCCGCTGCACCCACCTGACGCCCTTCTAACCGATAGCCCACAGCCGATGGAGTGGCTGTCCAGCTAACGGTAGCAGAATTGGCCGCAATGCCTGTGGTCATTGGATTCTGGGGAATTTGGCAGGAGTTAACGGGCAACAGTGGAGGTCGGGCAGGACCGGGTCCGGGTCGGCTTGAAGCGGAACCTGCATTCGCCAGGCTAACGGCACCACTGTTGACTTTCCAACTGGCCCCCGATGAAGCAGCCGGATTCGGCGACGAAAGGGTATTGACGAAATAGTGATCGCCTTGGGCGCGCTCCGTGGTAAAATCCATGAGCAGGTATCCATGATCGCTCAGGTTGACGTAACGCACGTGTGGGTTGAACAACTGCACCAGGAATTCCCCGCCAAAATCAAGACCAGGCGAGGTTACTGAAGTGGTGATGAATTCCACACCGGCATTTCCTCCAGGCGCGGGGATGTTGTTTGACCACGCAGTGTGGATGTCGCCTGTCAACACAACAAAGTTCTGCAGACTGTTCATTTTCACGGTGTCGATCAAACGTTGGCGCTCTGCCGCATAGCCGTCCCAGGCATCCGCATTGACGGCAACCCCAAAAATTTCGAGCGGCGCGAACATCACCTGGTTCACCAGCACTTTCCACTGGGCAGTGCTTTGCGTAAGCTGCTGGCTCAGCCAGGCAAACTGGGTGGGACCAAGTAAGCTGTGGTTGATGTCAGAAGCCGAGCTGAGATCCTGTTCATCGCGGCCTTCCACCCGCGTGTCCACGACAAAAAAGTCGAGCAGATCGCCATAAGGCAATCGGCGGTAAACACTTGTAGGTGTCAGAGGATTGGGTTCACGAACCGGCATCCATTCCAACCATGCTTGGAATGCCACACTGCGGCGATCTGACCAGAGACCTTCACCGCTGTTGTGGTTCTCCGCACCGCCCGTCCAGGCGTCGTTGGCAAATTCGTGATCATCGTAGATGGCAATGAAGGGGTACATCTGGTGGACGGCACGCGAATCGTCGTCCAATTTGTACCACGAATGGCGCACGCGGTAATCCGAGAGCGTAATGATTTCATTGTCTGGCGAATGGTTCCTGCCCAGACCCGGCTCAAAACCGTAACCGCCAGTTTGATACTCGTAAATGTAGTCGCCCAGGTGAAGGATGCCGTCCAGGTCGTTGCGGCCAGCCATGTTAGCGTAGGCATTGAAATACCCAGCCTGGTAATTGGAACACGAGGCCACCCCAAAGCGCAGGTTGGAAACCGCGCCAACAGGAGCCGTCCGGGTGCGCCCAATCAAGGACCGGCGACCCAGGTATTCAAATTCATAGTAATACCACGTGTTGGGGCTCAACCCGCTCACATCTACTTTAACGGTATAATCCCGGGAAGGGCCCGTTGTGAATATGCCGTTGCGGACCACGTTGGCCATAGCGGTATCTGTAGCCACCCGCCAGTTCACGGGCAACATGCCCGTTGCGTCCAAGGTCAGGCGGGTCCAGATGACTACTGCATCAGGAAGCGGATCGCCGGAGGCAATACCGTGAAAAAATGGGAAAAGCCGGATGTCCGGTGCCGACCTTTCGCTGAAATCCACTTGAGCACTTGCGCAAACGGATACCAGCGCAAACAGGATCGTGAAAAGAGGCCTGATCATGGGTTTGCGTTAATAGAGAGCATGAAGAGAGAGAAAGAGTGGACCCACAATATCCGGCGAATCCACGGTTGTTCCCAATTAAAAAAAGTAAACCCTATTCCGCGTAAGGACCGCTTAAATCGGCTGTTTTACAAACCATGAACCCATCCAATGCGTTAGAAAAATTTGGGTCGACATTAAACCCAATAATCCTTGCATTTTGGGCAAAGTATTTGCGCAGCAAGACTGGCAGGCGAAAATGAGCCGGCTCCATATCGGAAATCAAGGCATCCAACGTGCGCGTATCCTGGCTGCATTCGGTGAGCAGCACATCCGCATCCAGCCCTCCAAAATCGGGGTTAAACGCTTTTCGTGGTCTGACCATTACTGCCAATTCTAAATCAAAATGGTGGGTTTGAATGTAGCGAACCATAACACTCCTGCTAATTTGCGAATAGGCGTTGCTGATGCTCACCGGTCCAATTAAATAGCGGTATTGAGGATTCTTAGTCAAAAACAGCGTCACTCCCTTCCAGAGCAAAAACAAGGGCAACCGTTGTTGTTGGTAAGCCGGCACCACAAACGACCGGCCAAGTTCCAGGCTCTGGTTCAGGAAGGGCAAAAATTCGTCCTTCAAGTGAAACAGCGTATGCAGGTAGAAGCCTTTTTTGCCATGGGTGCGCAGAAGCAAATCTCCCGGTCCCAACCGGTAGGCACCAGCAAGTCGATTCTCCTCCCGATCCCAGGCAAAGAGATGGCGGTAGTGCGCATCAAAGGCATCCAAGTCGATCATTTTGCACGAACCCTCGCCCTCGGCCTGAAACGTCAATTCGCGCAATCGGCCAATTTCGTGCAACAAGTGCGGAATTTGATCGGCGGCTGCTTGGAACACTTGAAATTTACCCTGTTCCAGCAACAAGCATTCCGGGGGAAGGGCTTCAATTTCCCGGGCCAGAATGGTGGGATCAAACGGGGTGTGAATCACGCGCAACCATTCGGTTGCCGGTTCCTGCCCCGCTTGGACAGGAACACAGCGCAAGCTATACAACCGGGCACTTAAATAGCGATCTAGACGCTGGAGGTCATTAAAGCCCGCCAATTGAGGGCCGGGGATGGCGTTTCCAATTCTAAGGGTAGGATAGTTAAATGAACCGTGTTCCTTACCGTCAACATAAGTTTGCTTATTATCAATAGCCCTGGATAAATTCGTTGCGAGAAAGTGAAGTGGAAAAACGGGAAAATCACCGGTCTGAAGAAACCTCAGCCACTTTTTCTTCCAGCGGCTTCGGACAGGAATCCACGCTGGCAGTTTTAAGGGTTGTAGCTTTATTTGCGGAAGCAAAACCACCAGGTAGCCATCCTGCAGGAATTGGGCAACCTCCTTAGGATTTTTCGCCATAGGGCCTTGTACGGCCAGTGATGGCTCAAAAAATCGAAATTTCCATGCAGATAAATCGTCAGTTGTTTCTTCCAAACCAGCCGGTATAAAATCGGTGCGGCGCTGCTTTAACCAGGCGATGAAATAGTCCCATTCGGCTGGCTCAGGAAGACGGTCCAGCAACAAAACTCCCGGGCCCGTGGCCGGAATTCGCCTGGCTTCCTTTTCG
>Ga0163144_10009518_pt1 | contig 20844 bp, 17 predicted proteins | sample OliLak19BULKMAT1_FD_123175 | JGI IMG/M metagenome (GOLD analysis project Ga0163144, IMG submission 123175) | Freshwater microbial mat bacterial communities from Lake Vanda, McMurdo Dry Valleys, Antarctica - Oligotrophic Lake LV.19.BULKMAT1 | ecosystem: Environmental > Aquatic > Freshwater >... | reverse complement strand
TTTAAGTAGGTTACAATGCCTATTCTACCAATGGAGTAGCGTCATTATCATAGATTGTCATTTTATTAAAGCGTCTTTGTGTTAACCCATTTATTCATTCCGCACCCTTAATATAACGTTACCAGTTTTTTGCCCAGATTCAACATATTTATAGGCTTCTACAATTTGCTCCAATGCATAATATCTGTCAATCACTGGTTTAAAAACTCCCTTTTCAACCAAATCTCCTAAATAAATAACATCATCCTTATGAATGGTGGGTATTGGAAATAAAACTTTTTTGCCTCCCCATATTGGCGTTGTCAGTGCTAAAATAACATTTTCTGCATTCCTTCCAAGCTCGGTTGAAATATAAATCCCCTTCTCCTTTAATAAGGGTTTACACTTTTCGAATGAGCTTTTTCCAACCGCGTCAAAAATAAAATCGAAGCGTGTTCCTGTTTTGGTAAAATCTTCTGTTTGATAATCAATAACTACATCTGCTCCAAGTGACTTTACCAATGCTATATTTTTTGTATTACACACCGCAGTAACACGTGTCTGAAGTGTTTTTAATAGTTGAACAGCAGAAGAGCCAATGGCTCCCGTAGCTCCATATACCATTACATTTTGTCCGCTTGTTACGTTGGCTGCTCTTATATCACAAAGTGCGTAATGAGCTCCCTCTGTAATTGCAGATGCTTCTTCAAATTTTAAATTTTTAGGCATTAATGTAATAGCGTCCGTTTCAGCTATTGCTAGATACTCTCCATGCCCTCCACAGGTTTTGTCATTAAAGCCAAAAACTTTGTCACCGAGCTCAAAAGTAGATACATTTTTTCCTTTATCTTCAATTATACCCGCAAATTCACAACCCAAAACAGGATATTTTGGTTTAAATAGTCCAGTCCAAAATCTGGATATAAAGTACTCTGCACTTCTAAATCCTGAGTCTGTTCTATTTACTGTAGAGGCATATACTTTTATTAATACCTCGTTTTCTTTAGGTATTGGCTTGTCAATCTCCGTTAGTTGAGCAACCTCAGGTGGACCATATTTTTTATAAACGATTGCTTTCATTTAATGCTCTTTTCAAATTTCATAGAGATTTATATATACTTGGTTATAATTGCAGTGGCCGACTGTGTTTCGTACAAAGGAAAATACTATATGCTAGTGCATTCAGACGCAACAAGGCAAAAGTATGCAATTATGCATTAAACTGTCAATTTTGTTAAACTGGATTAAAACAACTTCTTGAATTCTAAAGCACAAACTGTAACCCGAAATTTCCGCCTGAACCTCCTAGTTGATTTGGAAACAAAAGAGCCTCGATATGAAATATTCCTGCCTGAATAAATATTTTCTTTGTAATTGCCCAGTTGATATCTGCATTCACATAATAGTTGCCAATGGTTCCTATGGTTGCACCAAGGAGCAGATTTGTTTTAATAAAACTTGAATAACGAAATTCCGCAACGGGAACAGCTTTGGTGCCTCTATAACGCAAGCCCACTTGGTAATACCCCTGACCAATATGGGTACAGAAGTATGCAAAAGAAGTTGGCGCTATCCACACTGTTTTACTTTGATTTTCTTCCTTATTTGTAAGAGGATTTGTAATAGAATCCAATTGTCCTTTTAAATAGCCGTCATCACCAATTCTTCCAATATCGGGAATAAACACTCCGTTGAAAGTGAATGTACCATTGGATGAGTAGGTTGTTGCTTTTTTCTTGAAATTAACAAAACCGAAATTTTCTGCCCGCACTCCCCAAGTACTCTTGGCATCTAATCTTTGGTTGAATATTATTTCTGAGCCCATCCCTAGACCATTTTTTAAAAATGAGTTACTGGAGGCAAATGTTGCATTATAATCAAGTCGAACCTTGAAAGAATCTTCATTACCCTTGTAATAATTGTTTCCTTCAGTTTCAACATTTTCATAAGTAAGGGCTTGCTGAAGATTTAAGCCAAAACTTAGATTAAATGGTCGTTTCACCTTTTCAACATGGTAAAAAAGTCCTCCTCCAATTTTATTCATTAATAGGTTAAAATGGCTACAATTACTCAGTAAATAGGTATTTGTATCTGTATTTCCTTTAAACATAAGGCGCATGGCATCGTTTGTTAAATAGGTGTATTGACGGCTATGTACTCCAGCATTTAAATACCAATTAATAGAATTTTTGTTAAATACTTTTGAATCGAGATTCATAAACCGTATTTCATTGTTTGACTCCGTGCTTAATTCCTTACTTCCCGACGTTGAAACCGCTTTATTTATAGTTGCCTGTTGTAACTTATTATGAAATACAAAGGGATAAATAAAGGCATTTGTAATATGTATAGTGGAAAGTATTACATCCGAATTGGCACTTATTAATTTCTCAGGTTTAAATAATCGGTAGGCATTGCTATAAAGATTGCTGAAACGGCTCCACTTGGCGGAATCATTATTCTGTGAAAAGGCTGAAAAAGGTAATAAAAAAAGGAATATTAGTTTAGGAATGACTTCTAAATAACGCTTTTTTTTAAGAGCTACATCAAACATTGATAATTGTTCAAATGTATGAATTGCCGACGACTTTCTTTTTCTTTTGCCTAAAAATGAAACAAGAATGGGCAACAACTTCAAAATTTTTTCAAACATTCAACAGATCACTTAAGTTAGATTAAAATTAGGCAGTTTGCATTTTCCTTTCATGCCAGCCGCACTGCTTCTTAGATCAAGCATTTTATAGAATTCCATATTTCTTGTTTTTTTATTCTTCTATCTTAACCTCACTTCCGTCAAAACTTAAGATTCTATCAATTTACTTCTGTAAATCTTCATCTTCAATATTGACTTCAGGAAGGTATTGATTTATTTTAAAATTTTACAAATCCTTTTTCTACAAAGTTACATTTGGAATATTACTTAAAAGCCCTGCTCATAAATAAAATTGCCTTTTAGCTTCACGCCGAATTTATAGGTACTGTAAATTTTGTAACGGTTTCCGTTTGGTGTCTTAAATTTTGCTTTTATACGAATCTTTTTTGCCTGTTTGATGGTTTGCATTTTACCCCCGGGTATTTCCACAAAAAGTTGGGAAAAGGTTGGAACAGATACAATTCCTTGTCCATCAATATTTCCAGGCATTATAATTTGTTCATCGCCAGGTTGGTAAAGAGTTATTAATACATTGCCATTTTCATCCAAAAAATCAATATTACAAGCCGCTTCTAACGGATAGCCATTTGTTACATCAAGTTTCAATACACCACTTTTTATACGGTCCGAATTTTTAAAACTCATTAAATTGAAATCTTGTAGCTTGCTTAGTTCCAAACCGTCAGTTCCAAATTCAATAGGCATCTCAAGCTGAAGATTTATAGTGAGTGAACTGGTATCAAATACAAAATCGGTGTAATCATAAGACCCTCTTGGTCTTACAACCATGCTAAATTTAGAGTTTAACTGATCAGGAATATTCTCCAAAAACTGTTTAAGGTTTGAATTTAATTTGGTAAACCGCATTGCATAAATGGAAGGTATAAAAGGATTATTTCTGGCTCTTTCAATTACAAATGTATTTGGCAATACTGGAGAAATTAGATTTACGGAGGTATTGGTGCGGTTGTTTACACTTGTAATATTTCCTATGCTCATATCTGCTTCAATTCCAAATGTATTTTTGAACCAAAGCGACATTGTAACATCTTCAAGACTAAGATTCCCTTTTACATTCTCAAAAAATTTGACTTTTTGTTGTTGATCAAATTTAAATTCCCGCTTTCCGAAATCACCGATCGCAAGTTTTGGCTTAATCTCTACAAGTCCGAAACGCACGTAAACACTGTCTTGAAGAGATAAGGTCCTTTCAATTCCAGTGTATTCCATTCTTGCGGTAAATTCACTGTAAATCGTATTCGGTTTAAATGGTGGATCATTCGGCGTTTTACCTAACAGTGAGAGTTGATAACCATCAAGAGGAAATTTTTTAATAACCTTTGAGAAGGAACCTGGAGGAGCAGGTGGCACTTTTACCACTTGGCGAACATATTGATTGGCATCGAAGTTTCTGGATGAATTAGGTATTCGGTATTCGAGGGTAAGTTCTTCTTTTACATTACTATAAACTTCCATAACAACGAACCCTGATTTGAGGTCGAGATAAGTTATTTGAGCACCACCAAGTCCGTAGCGCACTTCCTGATTTTCTTCAATTAGATTTTGAGCAGGAAAAATGGCGGTTGCATAATCAAGTTCCAAATCCCTGATGGCTAAATCAAGTCTTATACCTTTCTTTGATTCAATAAGAACAGGACCATTGCTGCCTTTTGTTTTTACTTGCTTTACCAAACCAACGAGTATGCCGTCGATTTTTTTTCCGGCCAATGATTTAGAAGTAGTAACCGATGTGTTCGGCAAAACATTTAAAAATGAATCATAAATAATCACAGCCTGATCTAATTTATTGATGAGTTGAAAAACAATTTTTTCGGCTTCTACAGGAAGATCATTGCTCAGGGTCATATCAATAAAGCCTTCCTTAAATTTAGCTTGTTTAAAAAACTGCTTGGTTACATCGATATCCTGTCCTGTATTAGATGTCTGATCAAAAGCAGGCAAAGTCTGTGTTTGTCCATCCAAAAATTTCGATATCGGGTAAATTTCTTCAAGGGTTATTGTGTCAGACAAAGCACGATTGTCTAAAACAATTTTATTGAGTGTTATACTCTTTTCTTGTAAAGTATCAGGTACAACCAAATATTTGTCAACACTGTCAATTGCGAGCTGATAATCGTAAACCAATTTGAGGCTATTGTCTGAATTTTTAACAATCAAACTGTCACCTACCATATCAGACAAATCCATTTCAGCATGGGCTATTGGGGTAGCAATCTCTGTATCCCAGGTAGTATTAAGGTCGCGTTTGCAGCCAATAAAGCTTGTCAACACTAGCAGGAAAAGAAAAACTTTAGACTTTTGCAAAGTAAAATTTTAAATAGAGCGGGTAAAATTGCTGAAAATTTGCCAACCTTGCAACCTATAAATGTAATTTTAATCAATTATTACCAAGATTGAGGCTGAATTGATTTTAATTAGCTTCTCCAATCTTAAACTTTCATAAATTAAAGTAACCTTTTGTTCATTTACAAAGCAGAAATGGCGAAATTTGAACTTTTTTGAAGCCGTAAAAGCAGTTTAAAGCATTTTACTTTGACTATTAAATTTTCGAAAACATGTCTTCGCATCATTTTGTAAAAGAGAATCAGGAACCCGCGCTCATTATTGCTAATGGTGAATCTTGTCATAAAGATATATTGGATCAATTGCTTGAATGGTCTCCATATGTTATCGTTTTAGATGGTGCTTTAGAGAGGGTTCTGAGCCTCGGGATTAAGTTTGATGTATTGCTGGGGGATTTTGACAGAATTGGAGAGTATTCTGACACAATTGATCAACAATCGGATATTGAAATTATTCATACGCCTGATCAGAATAAAACTGATCTTGAAAAAGCCATTGATTTTTTGATTCTCAAAGGACAGAAAGCCGTGAATATTGTTTGGGCAACTGGACTGCGAATGGATCATACTTTTAATAACATCATAACTCTCGGTAAGTATATCAACCTTATAAACTGTGTTATCCTTGACAATCATTCTCGCATTTTTGTGTTGCCAAAGAAGTTTGCAAAATATTACAACAAAGGACAAATATTGTCTTTATTCCCATTAATCAATGTGTCTGGAATAAGCACTTCTGGCTTACTATATAACTTAAACAATGAGCAACTATGCCTCCCTGAACGAACTGGTTCAAGCAATGAATGTATGGAAACCGGAATCGTTGATATTACTTATAAAGATGGCATCTTAATCATGATGGAATGCAACGATTGAGTGAGAAAATAAAACGCAAACATGATTTTATTCAGTTGCTGCAGCGTTTGGATGTGGATTCATTAAATATTTCTGACTACAATAAAATATATTTCAAGAAACACGTTCACTGTCTAACCTATTCAGTAAACCTTGCATTGCAAATTATTGAAACTGGCTTTCGAGACATAGATAAACCCATAGAATCTATTAGTATTCTTGAAATTGGTGGCGGTACCGGTATACTTAGTCTTTTGGCTAAATGGCTTGGATTTGGGAAAGTAGTTTATTCGGATACATTTAAAATAAGTTGTGAGGATTTTGAAATCATTTCAAAGGCTTTATCACTGGCAACTGATAAAATTATTGTTGGAGGTATTGATGAAGTATTTGAGCATAATACGAGTATAGATTTGATTGTAAGCCGAGATGTTATTGAACATATTTATGATCCAGAGGCATTTTTTAAGACATGTTGTAAAAATTATGAAAAATCTGTGATGGTTCATAACACTTCAGCTAATCTTTATAATCTCTTTCAAATGAGTTACTTCCGAAGAATACAACAGAAGGATGAACTGGAAGGTAATGCCAACCAATTTAAGCCTGGTGATTCACAGGAATCACATTATACGTTAAGATATAATTTTATCAAATCAATTTTGGCTGACCTTGATGAGAATATTATCGCAAAATTAGCAAGCCTTACCCGAGGGAAAATGTATTCCGATATTGAAAAGAGTGTTTATGAATTTAAAGTGAGTGGAAAATTTCCTACGGAATTGGCTCATTCAACCAATACCTGCGATCCGGCCAATGGTAACTGGACAGAACATTTATTGCCTTTTGAAGCTTATGAATCATTTGTAGATAAACACAAATTCAGGATTGATTGGAAGTATGCGCCTTATGATGCTTGGCGAAATGTGGGGTTAAAGAAACTGGTTATTCTTATTCTAAATTTTTTAATACGGAATACCGGACTTTTAGCAAGGTATCTTTCACCTGCCATTATATTAAAAATCTCACCAAAATTGCAATCCAAACAAGAATGAAGTATTGAGTCATACCCATTGCTGCAATTTTCAATTCTCTTTTATGGTGTTTTTTGGATTAATTTTGCTACGGATTAAAAATTAAATTATTTAAGAAACCAACTCAAGATGTTAAAAGCAAAAATTAAATTAGCCCTTCATAAATTGCTGGGTTTTGAAAGGTTTCTATACTATTTTTCTCTATTTAAAATTAATACCCTTAAATATGATAAAAACGAAAACGATATATTTCTTTTTATTTTTATCCTCAATGAACTCAAAAAAGAAGGCATTGTGCTTGATGTTGGAGCTAATATTGGAATTATGACTGGTGTTATTGCCAAAAAATCTAAGTTTAATATTCACGCCTTTGAACCACTACCAATTAATTATAGCATACTGGAAAAAGTAGTTTCTAAGCTAAATATAAAAAGCAGAGTCACCCTACATCAGATGGCTTTGGGCAGTGAAAAAGGCTTCTGCGAAATGGTTTTACCTGTTGTGGATCAAGTAAGAATGCACGGACTCAGTCATGTTGTTGATCCATCCATTACTGAATTCAACACAGGCACCATCATTGCGAACATTCCTATTGATACCTTGGATAATTTGTTTCGGAATACGCCAATTCTTGGGATAAAACTTGATGTTGAAAATTTTGAATACAATGTATTAAAAGGGGCTGACTCGCTTTTAAAATCTCAGAAACCTGTTATCTATACCGAATTATGGGATAATGAAAACCGTTTAAACTGCTTTAAGTATTTACGAAGACTTGGTTATAAAAGTTATACCAATAAAAATGGGAAACTACATTTTTTCGAAGGAAATGAGACTGGTAGTCAGACTTTCTTTTTTATTTAAAAGCAGTTCTTAAAGGTTGTTTTTGAGAGAGACAGAACGGATTTTGCAGACATAATGGAAGAATTGCGTTGAAAAATCCAACGCAGTTGCAGCCAAAAAGGGCCATTGGAACAAGATTAAATTCGATTTTATACAGCTTCTAACACCTGAAATTCCGTTATCTTTGCTGTGAAATGAATATAGGAATAGTCTGTTATCCTACCTTTGGTGGGAGTGGTGTAGTAGCCACAGAATTGGGAAAAGTTTTGGCTACAAAGGGTCATAATGTTCATTTTATTTCTTACGATCAACCTGCAAGGTTGGATTACTTTTCTCAAAACTTATTTTATCATGAGGTAACCGTTTCTACTTACCCACTTTTTCAATATCCCCCTTATGAATTGGCACTTACCGGAAAAATAGTAGAGGTTGTTCAAAGTGCGCGTCTCGATGTGTTACATGTTCATTATGCCATACCACATGCGGCAGCGGCCATTATGGCCAAAAAAATTTTGAAGGATATTAATGGTATTAGAATTCCAGTTGTCACTACTTTACATGGCACGGATATAACCTTAGTGGGGAAAGACCCCAACTATGAGGGGGTTGTTTCTTATTCATTGAATCAAAGCGATGCCATTACCTCAGTTTCTGCAAGCTTGAGGGATGATACCTTCAAATTTTTTAAAATCAACAAACCAATCCACGTAATTCCAAACTTTATTGATTTAATAAGATACCAACGCCAGTCAAATTGCACTTATCGCAATGCCTTTGCCAATGAAGATGATTTCATATTTGTTCACACCTCTAATTTTAGAAAAGTAAAACGTATTGAAGATGTAATCGCAATCTTCAATAATATCAATAAAATCAAACCTTCTAAGTTGATACTTGCAGGAGATGGTCCTGAAAGAAGAGCTATGGAGCAATTATGCAGCAGTTTGGGTATTGAAAGTCAGGTAAGATTTCTGGGAAAGCAGGACAATATTGAAAAAATTCTATCTATAGGAGATGTTTTTCTAATGCCTTCAGAGACTGAAAGTTTTGGACTGGCAGCCTTGGAAGCTATGGGGTGCGGGGTTCCTGTAATTTGTTCAAATACAGGTGGAATGCCCGAATTAAACAAACATGGCTACTCAGGATTTATTGCTGATGTAGGCGATGTAGAACTTATGACTAAATACGCCCTTCAAATCATAGATTCACCAGCATCCTTAGGTGCTTTTAGAGCAAATGCCAGACAACATGCTCTTCTATTCGCCGAAGGTAGTATTGTACCGCTTTATGAAAATATTTATAAGGTAGTGATTAATGAAGGGCGTTAAAATTATTGTAAAAGGAAAAGTTCAGGGCGTGTTTTTTCGCGCAAGTGCTCTCAATGAGGCACGTAGGTTATCAATTTTTGGAACGGTAGAAAACACAAAATTAGGTGATGTGAAAATCATTGCTGAAGGGAGCGATGAAAATTTAGAAAAATTTCTCGTATGGTGTCGCAAAGGGCCTCTTATGGCAGCTGTTACTTCAATGACTATAAATGATGTTGAAGTATTTGGCTATAAGGAGTTTTCAATACTTAATTGCTGATTAAATTGATTTCAAAATGATTCTTAAAGCTTAAACAATCCACCGCTTCCTCTTTGCACTGTCAGCTCTAGTTTTTTAGAAGGCTCAGAAACAAAATACACATTGCCTGAATTAAATATTTTCGCAAAAAGTTGAATTCTTGCATTTACATAGCAATCTAAAGGGGTGTGACAATCAATATAAACATCATCGCAAAGTAATTTGCGGGCATCAAAAACGGTAACTTCTTCAATACTGCAGCTTAAGATATTCGAAAATCCTTCTAAAATTAAATTGCCTGAATTTATGGTTCTAATGTTGAGCCAGCCAGCCTTTATTTTTAGGTTGATATCGCCCAATCCAAGATTATTGAGTGTTAGTTTAGGAATCTTTTTAAAATTTAAGGTATCATTGCTGCTAAGGTTTGTTGCAGATGAGATTTCGATATAATCTAAAAACTTAACCCGAATTTCTATTTTTATTTTCCTATCATAAGTTCTTACAAAATTGCAGGTGTTCTTATTTTTAATGCTGAGTGTATTGTTTTTAACCTGTGTTTTTATCTGGTCTATAATTTTGCTTCCGGCTGTTATTGTTACTTGCTCTGGTTGGGTAGAATCTTGGGAGAGAATCAAATCAAACTTTTCACCTATAATTATTTTACTAAAAGTACCCGTAGCCCTTGTCTCTGAAATATTATCTCCAGTTGCTTGAAAGCAATCATTCATTTGTTCCTTACTACAACCCAATAATATGATTGCTGTTAAATAAATAAAGGTGTTTAGCAGTTTGAATTTCATCATTTTACCTTGCCGAATTTATAACCAAGTCCCCATTCAAAATAATCTGCTATTCCAAAATGAATTTTTAAGCCAACATTCGCAAACAAATTTTTAGTTAACTCATATCTAAAAGCAATGCGTTGGTAAGTGAAAAACTTAGTTTGATATGGATTTAGTAAATAGAACCCAACATCTGTAATCATTCCAAACCTGCCAACATCAAAACGATGCCCTATTAATACTCCAAATTCAGTGCTATTGTCAATGGCTACGCGGGGGTAAGGATTCGTTAAATCATTATCATAAGGATGTGTAGCGTCATACACAAGATCGGCTCCAAGGTGCCATCTTCGTATAGCGCTAGCGTGATGAACCCACCTGTAACCCGCGCTAATAATATTAAAGGGAATAGGTTTAGCGGTATAGCGTTCTTTATAGGCGTAATTAAGAAGAACTTCGTGACGCTTTTTGGTGGTTTTAAATTCCTTGGTTGAATCAATTAACTTCTTGGCTGAATTGTCGAATCCCATTTGCAACCCCAAAAAAAGAGATGGAATATTAACCCCAAGATTAGGTACTTTTATGCTTCCATTCGAATAATGAGTTCCACCAAAACCAGCCTTCAATTTCAATCTCGGCGTAAGCAAGGTTTGATACAAAAAGGCAAATTGAATATTACCATTCAAATGACTACCAATGGCCATATTGCTTCTGTTTTTATAGAAGTCGAACCTTTCTGTTAAATACCCAAAGCCAGTACCAAGTCTTATAGCCAATTGATTTTTGTCGTTACCGGCCACTCTGAATTGAAAATTCGTTCCAATGGCATACACTTTACCTGTCAAATGAGGCTTCCCTAAGTCAATATAAAGGAAATCAAAAGCAATCTCAGCGTTTTTGTAATATTTGCTCCAGACTTTATCGCTGTTATTTATTTTGGCCAATGACAATTCAAATCCTTTTGTATGAGCCTCAAGATTAAGAGCATCTGGAGTATGTGCATAGAGGAACCCCGGATAAAATATTGCACCAGCGCCCCACTTATATTGTGCCTGAGAGCTTGTGAAACAGGAAGCGAATAATAAAAATAGGAAACTGCGCATGGAGTCATGCAAAAAAAAGAAAAAAAGATGAATGAAAAAGATTTAAAAAAAAATTTGACAAAATATAGCTATTAAAACAGTGATTATGGAGACTATTTACCGACCAATATCAAACAAATAAAAAAAATTAATAGTACTTAATTAGAAATTCCTGTTAAATTCGACCTTTAATAATGTTTAAGAAAATTTGCTTCTATATTCTGTTAATTTTCTCTTTCACCTCATGTTTTGAAGTAGTAGAGGATGTTAGTTTTAAGAAGGACGGTTCAGGTTTTTTCAAACTCATCGTTAATTTAAGTCAAAGTAAAAATGAAATGAAAAGCCTTATGAAACTTGATAGCTCATCGGGATACAAAGTTCCGAATGAAAACGAAATGAATGCTTATCTGGATCAAGCTCTAATAAATCTTAAAACAACAGAAGGACTCAGCAACGTGTCGATAAAACGTGATTTTAACAACTGGATATTTGAACTGAATACCAATTTTAACAATACGAAAAGTCTTGAAAGAGGTTTGCAAAATATGAAAAATGAATTTTCCGAGGGCAAAGCAAATATTTTCATAAACAAACTTACATTTGACGGAAAAATTTTGGAAAGAGAGATTCAAATATCGGATGAAGAAACTCGGGAACAACTCAATAAAGCAACTGAAAAAAGAATACTTTCAAAAGCTAAATACACCACAATCTATCGATTCGAAAGTACAATTGAAAACGTGAGTAATAAAAAAGCAAAAATTTCTCCTAGCCGAAAAGCCATCATGCTTCAGAATAATGTCCTAAATCTCGTAAACGGAATTGAATCACTTAAAAATACAGTTAAACTTAATTAAATGAAAAAACAATTTCTCCTTTTTATATTAATTTTAACCTCCTTTCAGTTGAGGTCACAATCGCTAGAAAAGAAAATTCACAAGCAGGTTGGTTTTGTCATCTCCTTTAATCTTAAATCTCTTTCACAAAAAATTAATTTTAATGATTTGGGAAATTATAGTTTTATGAAGAAACCTGATAACACTGAAATACTTGAACCGACTTCAGTTGTTAAAGAACTTTTTAGATTGCCTGAAAAAGGTGGTATTAACAAAATGGATAAAATTTATATCTATTCTGAAAAACATGATAGCATTGAAAATCTAAATTATCTCATTGCCTTATCTGACGTTAAACTATTTCAAAATCGAATGGTTGACATTTTGAAAAGCAAAAAAAATGAGCCTAAATTTATAAAAGAAGGTAGTTTAAAAGTAATGAATTATGACCATCGAATGAGCATTGGTGTCGGTAAAAATTATGCGCTTCTTTCTATTTGGAAACCGGTTTATTTTTATGCCGATGACTATTATCTATATGAAGAGGAGAGAAACAAAGTCCGCGCTATGATAGATAGTATTAGGTATATCTATGTTCCTTCTGATACTGATGCAGTTGTACAAGATTTTACAGACACTATTGGTGCAGTTGTTGACACTTTACAATATGAAATTCCGGATGATCATGTCATTTATGAACGCGTAGTGTCGACAGGGGATTATGAATATACTGATTACAGTTATGACAATGATTCATTAATGAAACAATTTGAGCGCAGGTGGGTAGAAATCAGGAGAAAAAGCCAAGAACAGTTTCTGGTAAGACAAAATAGAAAAATGAGCATCCATCAAAAATACAGTGCTTCCCTAAGCCCACAGCAAAGTTTAATGGAGAATAAAAATGTTGCACAAATATTTGCTCATACAGATGATATTATTTATTGGTTTAATTATGAAGACTATACACATCATTTAATTGATGTAGTAACAGAAAAATCATATCCCAAAAATGCACTTGATAAGCTGGGGACAAGCAAAAAGGCAGAAAATTCTCCGCTTAATTCATTGGCAGCATTATTAAAGGATAATACCATGTTTGGATTGGGTAATTTTAATAAAGGTGAAATTAAGATGAACTTTTACAGTATCTTTAATGAAACCTTAAAACCTTTTATTGAAAAAATATATTCCAACAATATTAATCCTGAGTTTTTCAAATACATTAGGAGTGACAACTTGATGGGCATGGTTGGTATGAGTATTAACAGTGAGGCAGCAGCCAATTTGTACTATGAAATATTCCGACGAGCGACCGAAAGCTCTGAAAATCCAAATAAATATTTGATTGCTGCCATGGAAATGTCAGACCTTTTTCTGGATAAAAACGTGATACATCACACCTTTAAAGGCGATGCAGTAATTGCTTTAACAGGAATCAAATCTTATATAAAAACATACACTTCTTACGAATACGATTCATTGACTTTTGAAAATCAGACGGTAGAAAAGACGAAAACAAAATATATCCCGGAATTTGTTTCAATTTTAACGGTGGAGAATCAGGATAATTTAAAACGCATTCTTAATATAGTAAAGCGTTTAGATGGATTAATTGAATTATCAAAAAATATTTATATAATTAATTCCAACTATATGGATTCAGATAATAGCGTTTACCTCGTTCTCAAAAACAATCTACTGTTTATCACAAACGATAAAACATTGGCCACAGAGCAATTAACTGGTGGTATGGAATCTAATAGAATTGTTGGTGATGCGTATTTAAAATACCTTAAAAACACTTCCTTTGGCTTTTGGGATGCCGACAAAATGTTTAAACTCATGTCGGAAGGGGCTGAGGAACAATTTGGGAAACCAGATATGATTCAAAGATGGAGTAAAATTGTAAACAAAGGCTTTTTTGAGGTTAAACCACTGAATGGTAATATGGCTGATACAGAATTTGTAGTTGAAATGAAAAATAGAGAGAGTAGCAGTTTATTAGAACTTTTAAAACTATTTGATGATATTTTTGTCTTGAATGGATTTTGATAATACTTTTCTTAATTGAAGCATGGTTAATGATCAACTTTTTACATTTGTAGTAAAAGTTGAAATACTAAATAGAACTAGAGTGGTTTGAAAAGATATTTAAAATATGGCCTAATAATAATCGCAACACTTGCTGTAATTGGCATCATATTTTATTTTTTAGAAAAACCAAAGGTTATGGTTTTTAAAAAGGTTCCAGCCGATGTAAGTTATTGCTTTACAATTAACAAGCAGCATTTTTTTGAGAATATTTCTTCAGTAGAAGGCATTAAAAATGATTCGATTCTAAATGTATTGAATGAAAAAATTCCAAAGGAAGCAGTAACTGTCCTGAATACTGCCGGTATAAATCCATTTAGTGATTTGGTTTTTTTTGGAAAAAAGAAAAAAATGAATTTTGCGTGGACTGGAAATAACTTTAGTGCCTTGTTGGATACTATTAATTTGCATAAGTGGCCAATTGTAAAGCTGAAAGGGTTTGAAAGGGTTAAAATTAATGACAATCTATACCTGTCAATTGATTGGCCAGTGATGCTCTTAACAAATTATCCTACCGCTGAGAAAGAAGAATTTTTCTCTAAATCAGCCCCTAAGATCAAAAAGCAAACACTCTATCACTCCAAAACGAATCAGTGTGTTGTCTATGGATTTGTTATTCCAGACAGCAATATTACCAAGTTATTGAGTTGGATTCCATTGAAAGGGAAAGCCTATGTAGGTCTAAATTTTGAAAATGCAAAAACCGAGGTGTATTATGTACAACCAGAGGTAAGGTTAACAGGTAAGTTAGGGTATCCTAAAAAGAACCCGACGACCTATGCGTTCATTAGTTGGCCATTAACTGTAAAAGAAATAAATGAAAATAAGCAATTGCCAATGGCTATAAGTAGTTCATTATCTCATGAGCTAATTAAACCTGTGAAGTATTTTTATGGCGAAGTATTAGATACTGTTTCATATACTGAGCAAATTGTTTCTTATGATATGGATGCGGAATTTAAGCTTACACAAAAGGTCGTTTATATGCAGAAAACATTTCCTGGTTTGTATTTTGAGTTTGAGAAGTTAATTCCTTCTCAAGATAGTTCACTAATTTTTAATGAGATGGGAACTGATATGGGCCTCCCAATATTTAAATTGTTTTTCAAGGAAAATGCAAAATCTTATATAATATCTTCAGAATCCGGAACCAAAAAAAATCAAGTCAATTCTATCTCATATGAAATTATGCCTAATTACTGTGTTTTCGCCAATTTAGAATTACTTAAAACAGATCCTTTTTGGAAAAAGTACACCAATACCAATTTTAAACGAATGCGGTTTTACGCAAATTCACTTGGAAAAGGTTCAATGTATGTCTTGCAATTAGAGAGAGAGTAAAGTTAGAAACTGTTTGAATTCAATTTTGCGAAGTTATTATGCCATTATTTTTAGTTCTTCAAACTGGTAAAATCTTAATAATTTGTTTAATTTTCAGATGAAGTTTCTCGTGAAACCGCTGCATCCGCAATACATTTTTCCTTTAAAGTGTTTAGTCCTTTTTCAAAATCTGGGCCTACCATTTTTTCCATGTCCATAAATATGGCAACAATACCAAACAGAAAGCTATATTTTCCTCTGATAATCCAACTCACTTTATAGCCATTGTCTTCAGGTTTCATTCTAAAGATGGTTTTGTTGGTACTTTCAAAGGGTTTAATAAAATGCAAATCTTCTTCAACGCGCTCAAATTCTTTGAATGATGTAATAGTCATTTCACCTTTTCCAATCTCCTTGTTTCCTTCCCACATATAGCTAGAACCTACTTGGCCTTCTTGTCCACTGATTCTAATTTTGGCATTTGGATCTTTTGCAAGCCAAGGATTCCATTTCAAGAATTCTGTCCATTGACTGATGTTTTTATAGATTACCTCCTTGTTATTTGTAGGAATTACAATTGATCTCTCAACTCTAAAGTTCTTTGGCGCCAAAAGACTTAAAAGAACAACGAGAACAAAGAGTGTGGCAAGAATTATTCCGATAATTTTTAGTGCTTTCATGATTTGATTCTTTTTCAGTGCAAACATAAAATAGTAATCTAAAAATGCAAATTATTTTCAAAAAGTGAAATTCATTTAAAATCATTTGTGTATTTGGTCAAAATTTCTATATTTGCCTTGCAATGAAAAGTTGTTGAAAATTATAATTGTGTTACCTTGAAACAAAAGAGAATTTAATTTAAAGTACGCATGAAATCCACAATTGTAAATTCATTTTTAGCTTGGTATTTTAAAAATAGAATGCCACAGGTTGAATATGCATTACTCAATCCTGCTGAAACTCAGTTTGAATTATTTCATGATCTTATTTATAAAGGAAGTAAAACTGAGTTTGGTCGTCTTCATGGTTTCAATTCTATAACTTCCATAAAAGACTATCAAAATAAAGTACCGCTTCAGGATTATGAATCCCTAAAGTCCTATATATTCAGAATTTTAAAGGGGGAACAACGGTTGCTTTGGCCAACAGAGATTCATTGGTTTGCCAAATCTTCGGGTACCACCTCCGATAAAAGTAAATTTATACCTGTCAGTTTTGAGGCATTAGAAGAATGTCAATTCAGAGGAGGCAGAGATATTCTGACCTTATATTGTGAAAATAAGCCGTCGTCCCGAATTTTTCAGGGTAAAGGATTGCTTATTGGGGGAAGTCATGAAGTGAATCCGCTCTCCGAAAATATGTTTTGCGGCGATTTAAGTGCTGTAATTATGAATAATTTACCATTTTGGGTTAATTTACTTAGTACGCCTAAGCCCGAAATAGCCCTTATGGCAAATTGGGAAGACAAACTTGAGATGATTGCACAGGCAACATTAAATGAAGATGTTACCAGTATTTCAGGTGTTCCTACATGGACGTTAATATTATTCAAACGGCTCATTGAACTTACAGGTAAAAAAAACATGCTTGAGGTATGGCCAAATCTTGAACTGTACATGCACGGCGGTGTTAATTTCGGTCCGTATCGCGAACAATTCAGGCATTTTATTCCCAGCAGTGGTATGCACTATATGGAAACGTATAACGCCTCGGAAGGTTTTTTTGGAATTCAAGAAAAACCAGGAAGTGAAGGCATGTTGCTCATGGTTGATTATGGTGTGTTTTATGAATTTATACCCATGAGTGAATATGGTAATGCAAATGCCAGAGTACTTATTCTTGATGAAGTTGAGGCAGGCATAAATTATGCACTTATAATTACCACAAATGCTGGCTTATGGCGCTATCTCATCGGAGATACCGTTAAATTTACAAGTACCAAACCCTATCGTTTTCAAATTACAGGTAGAACCAAATTATTTATAAATACTTTTGGTGAAGAACTCATGATTGAAAATGCTGAGGCAGCAATTACTATGGCCTGCGCTGAGACAGACTCTGCCATAAGAGATTTTACTGCTGCTCCCATTTATTTAAAAGAAAATGAACCGGGCGGTCATGAGTGGTTAATAGAGTTTGATAAGCATCCGGAATGTATCAATCAGTTTGCCAATAAATTAGATACCCATTTAAAAAATCTGAACTCCGATTATGAAGCAAAACGAACTGGAAATATGGCTATCGGTTTGCCAAGAGTAAGAGCTTGTAGAGAAGGTGTATTTTATTCATGGTTAAAAGAAAAAGGCAAATTAGGAGGTCAAAATAAAGTGCCTCGGTTAAGCAACGACCGAAAAATCATTGAAGAATTATACCAATATTGTTAAAACACGTCACTATTTATAGAATGAAATCACTTATAACATGTATCAATTTATCGCTTTTTTTGTTCATAAGCGGCTGTAGAGCAGATGGCCAAGAAACGCTTGATTCAAAGGGTTTTAAAACAAAAATTGCTTTGCCAGGCGCTCAAGTTATAGATATTAGAACCGGTGCCGAATTTTCGAATGGGTATATTGAAGGAGCCAAAAATATTGATTTTTACCAACGGGACTTTGTTCAAAATGTTTCTCAACTTGACAAAGAAAAACCACTAGCCATTTATTGTAAATCAGGAGGTAGAACCAAAGATGCCTTAAAGATGCTTGCAAATGAAGGCTTCAAATCTATTTATGCATTAAAAGGTGGATTGCTGGCTTGGGAAAATGCTGGATATACCCTCGTGACGCCAAAGCCCGTTGAACCAGTACTTGCTTCAGTTACTAAATCAGAATTTGATAAACTGATTGCTTCTGAACATATTGTGATTATTGAGTTTGGTGCCACTTGGTGCGGGCCGTGTAAAATGTTAAAACCAATCCTTGACAAAATTAGTGCTGACTACGCAAAAATGGGGATTAAGATAATAACGATTGATGTTGATGATAGTAAAGCACTTTCAAATGAATTGAGAGTTAATGATATTCCATTACTACTCTTTTATAAAGACGGTCTGTACAAAGAACAAATGCTTGGCTTCAATCCAGAAGTGATTATTAAAGAATCCATTGACAAGTATTTAAAACCATAAATATTAAATTTATTTAACCTTTTACTCTGACTTAAAGCCATACTTCAATTTAATCATATTTTTCAATAATTGTATTTTTGGATGAACAGACAACAATTTTTAAAGAATGCATTACTCGCTTATCCTGCATTGGCTTCAGGTTTTACGCTTCCTAATTTGCATGCCTCACAAGTACCTGAGGATGCTATTAATAATGAATCCTTTTGGAAATTGGTTCGATCACAATTTCCATTAACAAGAGACATAACATATCTCAATAATGGAACTATGGGGGTTTCACCTTATTCAGTAATTGATGCTGTGTATCAAAAGTCTGTATCAATAAATTCCAAAGGTCAATATGGAGGGGGTGATTATGAAGCCATGGCAGCACTAGCTAAATTTGTTGGTGCCGACAGTGATGAGATTGCTTTTACCCATAACGTAACCGAAGGTAACAATATAGTAGCTCAAGGCTTACCTTTTCAAAGAGGAGATGAAGTAATAATGACAACACACGAACATGTTGGAGGCGCATTGCCTTGGCTCAATAGAGCAAAACATGATGGAATTATTATTAAAGTAATAAACCTAGGGGCTACAGGTGCTGACACTATAGCTAATATTGAAAAAGCGATTACAAAAAGAACAAAAGCATTTGCATTACCACATATTCCTTGTACAATTGGACAAGTATTGCCTGCAAAAGAAATTGCTGCTTTAGCAAAGTCAAAAGGAATTTATTCTTTTTTTGATGGCGCTCATGGACCGGGAATGCTCAATTTAAATTTGCATGAGATTGATTGCGATTTTTACTCTTCATGTTGTCATAAATGGATGCTTGGACCCAAGGGGACCGGATTTTTGTTTATAAAAAAAGAGAAATTGGAGGTGTTGAAACCAATTATGGTTGGAGCCTACAGCGATTCAGGTTGGGATATGTTGAGCAATCCGCCTAAAATAACTGGATATAGCCCAAGTGCACACCGATTTTATTACGGAACACAAAGTGCTGAGTTATATGAAGGCATACAAGCTGCAATAATGTTTCATGAAACCATCGGCAAACAGGTGATTGAAGACAGAATCAAATACCTGACGAGTTATCTTCGAAATAAGCTCAAAGCATTAGGTGAAAATGTGGAAATGGTAACCCCGGAAGAACCTGCTTCGCGAGCTGCAGTAACTGCATTCAGACTGAAAAATATGACCATGCAAAAATTTCAAGAATCAGCAAATTTAGAAAATTTCACCATACGCACAGTACCTGAAAATAATGTGAATTGCATTAGAATAAGCACACACGTTTACAACCAAATTTCGGAAATAGATAGGTTTGTTGATTTAGTAAGAAAAAGTGTTTAGTACAAAATTTATAGCTCATAATTAAAAAAGACAGGAGAATCTTTCTCCTGTCTTTTTTAATTGAATCAAATTACGATGTCATAATCGAATCTCGATTTTTTAATGCGGATTTTGGGCTTAATCCAGCTAGGTAATCTTGACTAGTCCAGAACAAGTTTTTTCGTTGCAGAACCATCTTCTGAAGATACTTGTATGTAGTAAACTCCTTTGCTTAAGCTGGTTAAATCCATCGAATGCTCACTTAATTTAGTTGATGATTCATACACACTTTGTCCAACAGAATTAATGATTCGAATATTTTGTTCAATTTTACTATCAGGCAGAATAAGGTTTACATAACCTGTACTTGGATTAGGAATTATCATTAATTCCATAGATATTGAAGCTGGACTATAATTTGATTTCTTATTAGAATTACATGGACCAAGATAATTACCTGGAAGTTTTAAGGATTGAATGACTGATCTATACTTTTCACAAACTGTAGTGAAAACATAGCTGGGTGATGTTCCACTCCGCTTACAAACAAGTGCTCCTGCAGCGCCTCCAGCTAAAGTGCATGCCACATTAACAACACTAATCTTAACAGCATCAGAGGCTCCAGTAACACAGCCATTGATGTCAGTAACTGTTACGGTATAAGTGGTTTGAATAGCAGGAGTAACTGTTATACTTTGGGTGGTTAAACCGCCCGGAGACCAACTGTAAGCATAATTTCCTGAACCACCTGTTGCAATAGCTGTAAGTAATGCGGATTTATTTGCGTCATAAAAACCAAGATAAACACTCGTGTCTCTGCCAGCATTAACAGAAAGCGTAACTGTTGTAGGTTGGAAGCCTATATTAGAACTAATATCAGTGCCACTTACGAGAAATGGTGTCGTTGTTACGCTACCAGTTTTTAATGCGGTAATTGAAGCGAGGTTTATTGTTCCAAACCAATTGCACGTAGCTGCAGAAATGCTATTG
>Ga0163144_10009517_pt1 | contig 20846 bp, 13 predicted proteins | sample OliLak19BULKMAT1_FD_123175 | JGI IMG/M metagenome (GOLD analysis project Ga0163144, IMG submission 123175) | Freshwater microbial mat bacterial communities from Lake Vanda, McMurdo Dry Valleys, Antarctica - Oligotrophic Lake LV.19.BULKMAT1 | ecosystem: Environmental > Aquatic > Freshwater >... | reverse complement strand
TTGACGACCTTGCGATGGTTGAAGACCTTGCGATGGTTGAAGACCTTGCGATGGTTGAAGACCTTGCGATGGTTGAAGACCTTGCGGTGGTTGACGACCTTGCGATGGTTGAAGACCTTGCGGCGGTTGACATTGGTGCGCTTGCCGCGCTGGATCCTGTCTTCACGCCGGATCAGGGCGCTGCTGCGACTACGCGGTTAAGTCTGGACCAGGATGCGTCCTTTATCGCGCAGACGGACAGCATGGAAACGGAGCTCTTCGGCGAGCAGGAGCTCATTGCCCAGCAAGCCCCAGAAACCGCACCAGACGCCGCACCAGAGTCCGTCGCACAAGAGACCGCGGGTCAAGCAAGCGCAGCAGGCCTGGCCGACGAGGAAATCGACGTGCTGGCTGAACTAGATGGACTGCTTCTAGGTGATGCAGATGTATTGGCATTTGCCGATGTCGAGAGCGAACTGAACACCCTGCATGATCAGTCTGCCGATGCGCCGACCGCGCGCTGGCTAGCTGATCCGGCTGCCGAGGCCGCAAGCCTTAGCTCGGATGTAGCGTCGGCTGCGTTTGAGGAGGTGACGATCGCATCGGGCGGCGTTGAGATCGAGGCGTTCTCGCTTGACGATCTGGATTCTTTTCTGCCCGAAGGCGTCAGCGAAGAGTCGGCGCTTGCCGAACTCAAGAACATGGGCTGGGAGGACGCCGAGGCGAGCGTTATTGCGCACGCGGTAACGCCAGATTCCGGGGTGATAACCGAAATTATAGGCGAGGCCCTAGCCGCGTTCGATTCCGAAAGCGTAGCGACCGTTTCGGGCCATGATGATGCGGTTCCGGAGCCCGAGGCTTCGGTGCTTCAGGTCGCACCGGACGCATTCCAGGAGACCCAAGCCAGTATTCAGATGTCGCGCATGCCGGATTTGGACTCCGACCCGGAAGGCCCGCTTGATCTTCACGACGCCGATCTTGAGCTGATCGAAATCTTCTGTCAGGAGGGCGCCGACATCCTCGACAATTCCGATCGTCTCATGGCTCAACTGCGCGAGGATACCGAGAACAAAGACATTGTGGTGGGCCTGCAGCGCGAGCTGCATACGCTGAAGGGCGGTGCTCGTATGGCGGGAATTACTCCCGTAGGCGATCTCAGTCACGCCATGGAATCGCTCTTCGAAGCCGTGGTCGATGGCCGCGTGCAAACCAGTGGCTACGCTTTGGAGTCGCTGGAACGTTCCTTCGATCGCATGCACATCATGGTGCAGCGCGTCAGCAAAGGACTGGCTATTGGCCAGCCTGAGCGCACGATTGAACGTCTCGAAGCGGTGCTTGAGGGCCGTTACCGCCCGGCCGTGCTCGAGGTCGCGGCTGTAGCACCTGAAGCACCCGCGCAAGCCGCGGTTCTGGTGCCTGAAGTTGCAGCACAAGCCCCTGTAGCCAAACCGCAAGCGCCAGTCGAACCGGCTGCTGCTCAGGTTGTGCCGCGCCGCGAGCGCGCCACTGCCTTGGATGAGCAGGAAGATCAATCCCGACAGCAGCAGGACGTCGTTCGCGTCAAGGCGGACTTGCTCGACAACCTGGTGAATTTCGCGGGCGAAGTTTCGATTTACCGCTCGCGTCTGGAAGCCCAGATTGGCGGCTTCCGCTTCAACCTGCAGGAATTTGAGCAAACCGTGACGCGTCTGCGCGAGCAGCTGCGCAAGCTTGAAATGGAAACCGAAGCGCAGATCATCGCGCGCTATCAGCGCGAAGGTGAGTCGCGCCGCGATGGCGGCGAGTTCGATCCGTTGGAACTGGATCAGTTCTCCACCATGCAGCAGCTGTCACGCGCGCTGGCCGAGTCGGTGTCTGACTTGATTTCACTCCAGACCTTGATGGATGACATTGCGCGGCAATCGGAAACCCTATTGCGGCAGCAGGCTCGGGTCAGCTCGGAACTGCAAGAAGGCCTCATGCGTACGCGCATGGTGCCATTCGAGAGCCTAGTGCCGCGTTTGCGTCGCATCATTCGTCAAACCGCGGGCGAGCTTGGCAAGCGCGCGCAGTTGCGCGTCGAAGGCGCCCAGGGCGAAATGGATCGCACCGTGCTTGAACGCATGACGGCGCCGCTTGAACACATGCTGCGCAACGCCTTGGCGCACGGCCTTGAAACGCCTGAAGCAAGACGTTTAGCGGGCAAGAGCGAGGAAGGCACGATCACCATCAACGTGAGCCGCGACGCGACGGAAGTCGTGATCAGGGTCAGCGATGATGGCGCGGGTATGAACCGGGATGCCATCCGCCGCAAAGCCATCGAGCGCGGCTTGCTGCGTCCCGACGCCCAGCTCAGCGATCGTGACCTTCTGCAGTTCATCCTTGAGGCCGGCTTCTCCACGGCCGAACAGGTCAGCAAGATTTCCGGACGCGGCGTCGGCATGGACGTTGTCAACAGTGAGATCAAGCAGCTGGGTGGATCCCTGCTGATTGATTCGACGCTGAATAAGGGTTCGGTATTTACGGTGCGCTTGCCGTTCACGCTGTCAGTGACCCAAGCCATCTTGTTGCGTCTGGGCGAGCATGTTTATGCCGTACCCATGACCTCGGTCGCTGGCGTCATGCGCATCCCGCGCAAAGACCTCGACGCACGTTTGGCGCGTAACGAGCACGAGCTGCAATACGCGTCGGAAACCTACCAGTACTACGATTTGGGTGATCTGCTCGGAACCCGCATCAACCACAGTCCGGACGAGCTGCAAGTGCCTATCCTGATGACCCGAACGGGTGATCAGCGCGCCGCCATTCGCGTCTCCGGCGTGGTGGGAAGCAAGGAAGTCGTGGTTAAATCGGTCGGTCCACAGCTCAGTTCCGTACCAGGGTTCTTCGGTGCAACGATCATGGGCGATGGCTCGGTGATCATCATCTTGGATCTCGCGCCGCTGGTTCGTCATGGCGTGGCGCTGCGTCAGGCCCCGGATCTGGCTCGCGAGCTCGATCTGCTGCCGGAAGCGCCGATCGCACCGGTTAAGCGTCAGCCGCTGGTAATGGTGATCGACGACTCGATCACGATGCGCAAGGTCACCACGCGCGTGCTCGAACGCAACGACATCGAAGTGTTTACCGCCAAGGACGGTCTGGACGCGGTGGAACAATTGCAGGACCGCGTCCCGGACCTGATGTTGCTCGACATCGAAATGCCGCGCATGGACGGTTACGAACTGGCAACGTATGTCCGCAACGATCCGCGACTGAAGAACATCCCGATCATCATGATCACCTCACGCACTGGCGACAAGCACCGCCAGCGCGCCGTAGAAATTGGTGTGGATCGCTATCTCGGCAAGCCGTATCAGGAAGCCGAGCTGCTACGCAACGTCCAGGAAACACTGAAAAATGGTCGCACTAGCCAGTCCCTCTCCTGACCTGATCCGCGCTGTATTGGTCTACCAGGCGGCGGAACTCAATCCTGAGCTGCGCCAAGCGCTGTTTGTTGCGGGTGTGGAGATTCGACACTCAGCCAAAGCGGATGCTTTGGCTGCCACCGAATTCAGGTCGCTTGACCCGCAAGTGTTTCTGATCAATTTGGACCCCGATCTGGAAGACCATCTCGATGCGCTGACTGACCTGCTGTCGAGCTTCGACCGGCCGGTGATATTCAATGAATCGTCGGCCTCCAATTCGCTCTCGGGCTGGGACCAATCGCGTTGGGCGCGCCACATGGCGGCAAAGATTCGCGGCGAAGTGGACTCACACCCGCCCCGGCCCGCCAACGCGCCCACCATTGTTTCACCGGTGCGAAAGCTTGTGCCTGTCCATGCGCCCATGTCCCCGGCCAGCCCAAATCAGAAGCCTGCACCTGCGGCTGCAGCGCCGGCACCGGCAGTAAAAACTTCGGTGGCCGCTGCGCCCGCCGTCAGCGCCGCATCTGCGCCGGTTCGGGTTGCCACAGCAGCTGCTGCCCCCGCAGCGCCGCTCGTGCGCCCGGTCGTCGCACTAGCGCCCGCAGCGCTGCCGCCAAAGGCTGAGCCAGCGCGCACACCGGAGGCGCTGAAGCCGCTGTCGCCCACCCTTGAGCTGCCCGCGATCGCGCCTCGCGCGCGCGTCAGTGCCGCGCCAGGGCCAGCCGCGCTCGACGTCGATGCAACCTTGGCCGCTTTGTTTGGGGACAGCTCGTTCCCGGCCGCAGCGCTTGCTCCGCTGGCCGTGCCGACGGCCAGTCAAGAGCTACCGTTCGAGTTCGAGGTGGAAACCTTCGAAGCTTCCCCAATGGCCATGGACGATTTCGCTTCGGGTATTGAAGTGGTTGAGACTGTGAGCGTCTCCACGCAGGATGCCGACCTAGACGACTTGTTCGATATGGAGGCGGCAGTCGACATTGAAGCGTCGTCTGGAGAAAATGATTTCGCGGGTATCGATCTCGATTTCGACACTCGGTCGGCGCCAGCCTCCGGTGAGCTGACCGATCTTGACGAGCTGTTTCGCCAGGCGCAGCAGCCCATCGAGCCCGCGCCTGCTGCAGCGACCGTTCGCGCCGAGGCGCCAGTCGTGTCAGCGTTAGCAATGCCCAGCGCGCCAGCGGCAGCAATGCCGCGCGAATTGAAAGCTGCACCCACGGACTGGTCGCTTGAGCCGCTGGATGGTGAGGGGCTTGCCGCTGCACCGCCTCCGCAAGGGCGCGCGCATTATCAGCTTGGCAAGGATGTGCCCAAGGTAGCAGCGCCCACTCCGGTCCCGGCCCCGGCCCCGGCAGTCGCCGCCGCCCCAGCAAGTGTTGAAGCGGACACAGAGCTGGCGGCATTTGACTTCTTCTTTGAGCCGGATATCGCGGCGCCAGAGGCCGCGGGTTTGCCGGCTCCCGATTTAGGTCCAAGCGCTGGCCCAGCCAGCGCCAGCTTGGATGATTTTAACTTCGATCTTGGCCTGAATGACGAATACTCGGTGGGTACTTCGGAGGGCGCCGATGCGGTTGTTGCCGATTTGGATGGCCTGTTTGCGGATCTGGATTCTCCGGCTCAGAGCAGTGCGATCGCGGGGCTTGATCGGGTCTGGATCCTCGGCGCCTCAATAGGAGGCCCGGAAGCCGTGCGCACCTTCTTGGAGCACCTCGGCGCCAAGGTTGGTGCAGGCTTTATTGTGGCTCAGCACATGGGCTCGGAGTTTCTTGAGCTGATGGTCAGCCAGCTGGCCAAGGCGTCCCCTTTGCCGGTGCGCTTGGCGCATACGGGGCTGCAGTTGCGCAACGGCGAAGTCATGGTGGCGCCAGTCGGTAAGCGACTTACCATTGATACAGCCGGCAAAGCGGTGCTTTCCGCGCTCGCGAACGACTCGCCCTACAGCCCGTCGATTGATCAAATCATGCTCGATCTCTCGGATCGAATGGGCAACCGGTGCTCCGCAATCTTATTCAGCGGCATGGCATCAGATGCCGTCGAAGGCGCCAAATACATTTGCAGCAAGGGCGGTCGCGTATGGGTCCAGGATCCGTCAACCTGCGTCATTAGCTCGATGATCGACGGCGCGCAAGCGGCCGGTGTGGTTTCATATGTGGGCTCACCCGAACAACTGGCAGAACACCTGATGGCGCAGCAAGCATGAGTGCTAACGAAACCCGAGAAATTCGCGGCTTGATGATCCCAGTAACCAACGGTCGCGTCTTGCTTCCCAACGCATCGGTGACCGAAGTGATCACCGCCTCCACTCCGGAGCGCATTCCGTCCACACCGGACTGGCTGCTCGGCCGCGTCAACTGGCGCGGATGGCGCATCCCACTGTTTTCGTTCTCGCTGCTGGCCGGTATGGCAATGGACGAGCGTCGCGCTGGCGGTCGAGTCACGGTGATCAAGGCCCTGGGCGGTAACCCCCGTTTGCCCTATCTGGCCATGCTCGCTCAAGGCTTCCCGCGCCTCACCACGATCTCTCCCGAAATTCTGCTGCCAACCGGTGACGGCGGAATCCCGCGACCTGGCGTGCTCATGGACGTACTAGTGCGCGACGACACCGCGATCATTCCCGATCTGCTGCAAGTCGAACAACTGGTTACCGAGGCGCTGGCCCTGACGTGAGTTGGCATATTCGCGGCATGCGTGCCGAGGATGATGCAGCAGTGGCAGCGATCATTCGCGCAGTGATGCCGGAGTTTGGTGCAGATGGCCTTGGGTTTGCGCTCCATGATCCCGAAGTGGACTGCATGAGCGCGCACTACGCGCGCTCGCAAGCTGCCTATTTTGTCGTCGAAGACGCTACAGGAATAGCCGGTGGCGGCGGCATCGCTCAGCTTGAGGGCGCAGACCCTGACACCTGCGAGCTGAAAAAAATGTACTTCCTACCGCGCCTGCGTGGTCTTGGAGCAGGCTCGGCGCTGATTCAAACCTGCCTAGCTGCCGCCCGTGAGCGCGGCTATCGACGCTGTTATTTAGAAACGCTTACCGGAATGGACGCCGCCCAAGCCCTTTACCTCAAAGCGGACTTTGCCCGAATTCCCGCCGCTCTCGGCAGCACCGGCCACTTCGGCTGCAATCGCTTCTATCTGCGCTCGCTTTAGCCCGCGTAGGAAGCCCAGAGGCGCGGTCCGCATCGATCGCCACTAACGGTCATGGCTCCAAGCCAGCCCGGAGCATGAAAGGCGTCACCAGCACCAAAAGCCCGTGTCATCTCAACCGCAGGCAGAGATCTCAATCCGCCGCCAACCGTCATTCTGGGCGGAGCCGCTAGGCGCAGTCGCAGAATCCACCAGTCTCCAGCAAACCCAAACCAGCTGCACGCGAACCCTCATGGCACGCAGCCCCCCCAAAGCACGAAACTCGCCGCCACGATCGCGAGCCCCTTGTGCTCTCGACCGCCGGAAAAGCTCCGCCCTATTCACCTGTCATCTCGCAGCGGGCGGAGCGAAGGCGTGAACCAAGCGATATTCAGATATTGATGCTGTTGGGAATCTTGCTCGGCAGCAGAAATTGGTAGCCGATGCGCAAGGTGTTGCGCGCGTTGATCTTCGCCTCTATTCCTTTAAGCGCGTTTTGGAATTGAGCGAGCGGGCCGCCCGATTGCTTCACCGCTGGATCTTCAAACCACTCAAGATACGGGAAATTATTGCTGCGATAATCGCCCAGCACTCGGAATTGGAACGAGCCAAGCAAATACAAAACATTCAGTTGCTCAAACGCAAACTCGATCGGCGGCAGCATGGCCACCCAGCTCTTTTCACTGCCGCCGCTTTGCTTCGTCGGAGCCTTACTCCATCCCGCGCCGCAAATCGCCGGTGCATAGGTCATCAAGGGCTGCTGAGGGAAATTTACCGCGGCGTGTTGCGCGCTGGCAATGTGGATGATCATGGTCAGCACGCTCACCAATTGGTCGCGGTCTGTAATCTTCTTAAAGCCCTTGACCTTGCCGTCCTCCGTCAGCGACGTGCACCAAGCAGCCAGCTCGCCGTCGGCCAGAACGCTGGCGTCATCGGTATAGTAGAGTTGAACATAATTGTTCACCCAGGTTTCAATGGCCGCCCACAGCAATAGCGCGTCATCGCGATACGGATAGTCTGGCAGATAACTTGGATTATCCACGGCGCGGTTTTTCAAATCAGTGGGTAACATATTGGCGTAGAAATCGAAGTTCAAACGATCATCGCCGGCCGCCTGTTGCGAGCGCTCGATGGGCGCGCCAAAGAAACGATCAATCGGGCTGCCCTCGGAAATCAGAAACCTCGCTGCCGCGTTATTGATGAACAAGGTACCCATACAGTGCGGCACCAATAAAATATTGACCGGATGCACTTCGGCCAAACAGCGATGCGTGGCAACGGCAAACGCTTCCATCACCAGGTGGGTACGCGCTAAGTGCACAAAAAGCTCGTGGTAGTTGCACTCGGCTACCTGAACCACGGTTTTTGCCATTTGCCAGCCATATAATTTTGGCCCTTGAGTGGTGGTTGGAAAAAACAAGGGATTACCGGCAGGGTCTTGGCCGCACTGAATAGTCACCGGAACGATGCTGCGCCCGCCTTTAGGAATTGCAAACAGGGCAATAGGCGCAAACACAAATTTTTCGAGACCTTCAATTTCACCAGGCACTGCCGCCAAATAATTGAGCTCGGCGTAGTCAAGCAGGTACAGCCGGCGTTCGGCGAATGCCTCGGCCAGACTGTCGCCGGCACCCATGACCGCCTGGTACTGTGCCTCGCTCAAGGGAAGTTTTGCCGGGAGGGTGTTAATGCCCTTGAGCAACATGGGATTAGGGCCTGCGACGCGGAAGCGTGCAAAGCTTTCATCATCCATAAAGTTATGCGCAATTGCCGGCAATGCTAAGGTGTCGAACAGCGCTTCGTATTCGCCAAGCGAATCTCCTGTGCTTTGTTCCAAATCAAATTGTGCCTCCAAAGCTTTGAACTGCGCCAACAGTCCTTCGAAGCTCATGTTGTGGGTTCCGAGTAGCTGGTTCGCCGGGAGCACAATTTTTTCCAGCCAGTCGGCGTCACTATTTCCCGTCGGCCGCACCTTAAGTTCGCGAATGGAGCTGAGCTGCCCGCGAACATCGTCAAGCACTCTCTGAGTCCTGTTGGTTTCGCTGCCCGCTAGCGATGCGCCGTGCAATTTCACGGCCACGAAGTTTTCAGCAAGCTTTAGCCCCACTTCACTGAGCAAGAGCAGCCACGGCAGGCTCGGCTTATCGGCGCCGGGCACCGCCGTCGCCATAGGGACGTCCTCGACATTTTCCAGGGTCAGCGTCCACTGATACTGCTGTTGACTCTGCAACAGCTGCGCGGCGCGCTTCTTCTTGCCTCTGGCTGTTGCATTCTGCGGCAGCGTCGGATTCCGACGCGGGAACAAATTAAAGTCGATTCTTGGGGTCATGGTTGCCTCTGCCGGTAGGGGAAATGGGGCTTGCGTGGCTAACGGGAACCTTTAGAAACCTGCTGCGCGTTCCGATTGCTGCGTTGCGCGGTGCTCGCAATTCTCAGGTACCACCTTGTACCCTGCGGTTCCTGCGCGCCGTGCGCCTTGCACTCGAACCGCTCGTTACGTTTTCTAGAGGTTCCCTAACCTTGTTGCAACACAGAATAACCCCGCGCTTTAGATAGAACGTGTTGCGCTGCAGAGCGGGTCAGTGCGCTTGATGCTCATCACTGCGGTCGGCGACGTCGCACCCAAACGCCACCTCCACGCTCAACAACGCAATTGATGCTTGTTTCGTATCAGATCTTTTGAGCTCGCCCCATAACGCGCGCTGCCCCGGAAACCGACCGTAGCGCCATGTCCCCGTCCGACCTAGCAGCCCCAGCGCTGACCCAGTCGATCGTCACCAAGTGGGTGACTGCCCGCACGGGAATCGCCCGTGCGGCACCCGAACCGGAGCTACATCCTGCACACGTGCCGCCGTTGCGCTGCGCGTTGTCAGCCCCGCGTTTCCAAGGGGGCAAAGTGACTTTTGACAGCGCACGACGCGCTGCCGACGGAGCGCTTTGACAGCGGTACGATGCGATGAGCTGGTTTGTGCTGATCGTTTTTGGCCTGATGCCTTGCACTGCTGCACTGTTTGCGCTCAGAACTTTAGGACTGCTGCTCCAAGGCGTGCGCTTCACCGGTACGATCATCGACTACGAGGTTCGCAGCAGCAGCAACTTTGCGGAGCATCGCAATATCCATATACCGGTAGTGAGCTTTTCCAGCGCCAGCGGAAAACGTTACACTGTGACAATGTTTATGTCGGCAACGCCGCTTGAGCTGAACCAGCGCCAGCCGGTGAAGCTCATCTATCGCAAGGGCCGTCCGCACGCGGCGGCGCAAAACGAGGCGCTCCGCTCGCTGTGTTTTTTTCCGATTTGGTTGTGTGCCCCAGCGTTCACCATCATGGTATTTTTCGGCCTGCTCCTGCTGTGGTTTCGGTACGCGGGCTAACCCAACAAAGTTGGTGATGGACATCTTCATCCCGCAGTGTGCAAGAGCCAATACCATGCAGCTTGCCAGTCTTGTCTCGGGGCAAACAGGTTGCCGCACGAGGACCATCAGAGCGTAGGCAGCGACGTTAATTACCTCTATTTTGACATTCTGCCCAGGCTGGCGAAAGGCGTTAGAATCCATATTCACGACATATTCTTCCCGCACGATTAGCTTTAAGGATTGGGTAATCTCTGAGCACCGAAGTTGGAATGAGCAATACCTGCTGCGCGCGCTTTTAATTTACTCCGCTGCGTTCAAAGTCGTGTTCGGATGCCGCTACGCTTTTTATCGCTATCCTGACGAGGTTAAGCGCGCCCTCGCCTTGCCAAACGGCCGTTGCTCTGCAAAGGGAAGCTTTTGCATTGAGCGCGTCTAGAGCTTGCCTACGGATTAACGCTCCCGTCGACACGCCTCATGTGCTGTGGTGGTTTTCGACCATGAAAGTCAGAGAGAACTTTTTCACCTATGCCGACACTGGCAGCCATGGATTCTGCGACTGCGCCTGAGGGCTGCGCGCAGAATGACGGTTTGCGGCTTTGCCAGCAGTTGACGGCTGTGTCATTTCGGCTGCCTGTGTTATTTCGTCAGAAGCCATGGATTCTGCGCCTGCGCCTGAGGGCTGCGCGCAGAATGACGCTTGGCGGCTTTGCCGGCGGTTTATGGCAGTTTACGGCTGTGTCATTTCGGCTGCCCGTGCGATTTCGCCAGAAGCTACGGATTCTGCGCCTGACCGCTGCGCGCAGAATGACGCTTGGCGGCTGCGTGATTTCAACGGGCTTGTACTTGGAGGCGCGGCAGAAGGTTTCGAACGCTGATTCGATTGCTTCAAGCCGCCAGCAGGACGGGCTGTGGTGCGATCCCCGCGAGCACTTCTGCTCGGCCGGTCCAGCGCACCAGCTGCAGCTCGCCGCTGGTTGATTCGGTGATCGCGGTCATACTTTCGACCCAATCCCCGTCGTTGGCGTAGACCAACCCGTCCTGCATCTGGAGCGCCGGTCGATGGATGTGGCCGCAGATCACGCCCGCCAAGCCGCGCTGCGCTGCCGCCTGCAGTGCGGCTTGCTGATAGCGAGCGATATAGCTTTCGGCGAGCTCACTTTGACGCTTGATGAAATCGGCCAGTGACCAATAGCGCATGCCAAGTCGGCTGCGCAGCTGGTGCGTGAGGCGATTGCCAACCAGGACGTAGTCGTAGAGCCGATCGCCCAGCCACTCTTGCCAGCCGCCAAGCTGTACGTGCGAATCGAAGTCGTCGCCGTGCGTGACCAGATAGCGCCGCCCGTCAGCGGCACGGTGGATCACGTTGCGGCGCACGGTCATGCGCGGCAGCACCAGGCCACACAGATCGCGCATTGGACGATCATGGTTGCCCGGGATGTAGATCAGTTCGGTGCCTTGACGGGCCAATCGGTGCAGCTGTTGAAAGACCGCGCTTTGGTGGCGATCAAAGCGGGCGCGGCGTTCGCTCATCCACCAAAGGTCGATGACATCGCCGACCAGATACAAGCGCTTGCATCGCAGTGCGGCCAGGAAATCCACCAGCGCCTCGGCATGGCAGTTGGGCGAGCCCAAGTGCAGGTCGGAAATAAAAGCGGTTTCTAGCATCGGGGATAGCGGCTGGCGGCTCATGCCTGCTCCTTGGCGATTTCGGCGTTTCGGCAGGCGCGCTCGGTGAGATAGCGTTGGCGCTTGCGTGGTGTCACTTGGTTGAGGTCAACCAGGATCAAGCCGTCCACGGCATGATTGAAATCCGGATCAATACCGAACGCGAGAAAGCCTGCGCCGCCCGGCTCGCAGAGCTCCGTGTATTGTTTGTAAAGCGTTGGCACCCGTGCGCCCAGCCGGGCAAGATTGTCGCGCAATACGCGGAAAGCCTGCTCCGCGTTGAGCTCGCCGTAAGCAAATTCCAACGCTGGCGCCGCATACGGATGCTCAGCTCGCGCCAAGCCTTGCTCGCCGCCGTAGTAGCGCTGGTAGTAGCCCACCAAGCCATCGCGCGCCGCCCGCGGCAGGGCGCCGCTGATCGACACCGTGCCAAACAAGTAGCGCAGCTGCGGATATCGACGCAAATAGGCACCGATCCCGTACCAGAGATAGTCCAGACTGCGCGTGCCCCAGTAGTCGGGCACCACAAAGCTGCGCCCAAGTTCCAGGCCCGCCGACAGTACGTCATCCAAGCGCCGATCAAATTTGAACAGGGTGCTGGTGTAGAGACCTGCCAAGCCGCGTTCAGCGAGGATCTTGGCCGTCTGCCCGACCCGATAGGCCCCCACGATGCGCTGTACTTCGGGGTCCCAAAGCACGATCTGGTCATACCAGGCGTCGAAGCGGTCCCAGTCCAGCGCTTTGCCCGAACCTTCACCGACCGCTCGAAAGGTGAGCTCGCGCAGGCGCGCCAACTCCCGCAGCAGCACGCACGGGCTGCCGGGCGGCGCAAGCAAGATGCGCTTGCCGTCACCGGTTTCACCAAGCTGATCCAGACTTGCAATCGCGGTCAACAAGGCATCATGGTGGCCGGGATGGGCCACTGCTTCAGGGCGCGCCGGCAGCACGTCAATGCCGTGCTTGAGGCGTTCGACGGCACGCTGCACGGTGGCTGCAAGCGTCTTTGCCAGCATGCCCGGCTGGGGCTCTGCGGGCAGGGACCAGGGACGACCGACACGCATTTCGATGCGCAGCGCCCTGGGCTTGAACAGTTCTCGGGGCAACAAGGCCGTGCCAAGTGGGCCGGCGAGCGCTGCGCCGGCATAGAAGCCAAAGCTGTTGCGCGCATTGACGTGCACCGGCAGTACCGGCGCCTGGTGCTTTAGCCCAAAACGGACAAAGCCATTGCGCCAGTTGCGATCGGCAATCCCGCGCCAGCCCAGGCGTGATACCTCACCCGCCGGGAACACGATCACCGCGGCGCCAGCGGTAAGCGCCGAATCAATTGCGAAAAGCTGCTCATCGCCGCTGCGCCCGCCGAATACCCGCACCGGCAGCAGCAAAGAACGCAGCGGAGCCAGCATCGAAAGCCATTCGTTGGACACTATTCGCACGTCGCGGCGCAAATCTCCGACCATTTTCAGCAGCGCCATGGCATCTAAACCGCCCAATGGATGGTTTGCAACGATCAGGCACGGCCCGGTCAAAGGAATGCGCTGCCGCTCCAGATCATCGACGCGGTAGCGGGTGTCCAGATGGCGCAAGATGCCTTCAACGAATTCCAGGCCTTCCAGATGCGGATGCTCGGCCAGGAAGCGTTCGGCCTGAGCCAATCCCGTGAAGCGATGCAGTCCACGCAAAATGGGACGGGTGATCCCGGCACCGGCGCCACTAAACAATCCGGGCCAGCGTTGAATGATGGTTTTCTCGAAATCAAGCACGAGATAGCCCCTTGCTGCGACGAGGCGCAATGTGACTGGCTTACGTAGCACTGAGATGACTGCACCACGACAAGCAGATGACGCTCGTTATCTGGCGCTGCGGTGGCGGTGCTACCGAAGGCAACCCTGGGCTCCGGCGCGCATGTCAAGCCCGCACACCAACGGGGCGTGCGCTAACGGGCGGCTGCGTGTTCCCAGCGGTTCACGCTGGGCGATCACCGTGGCCCCGTTTGGGGGCGGATACGGCGATTTTCGTCGATCCGCTTCGGACGCGATGAATCGCGCCCCTACATCGCAGCCCTCCGATTTCGCAATCTCTCGGACGCCCGAACACACCTACCGGTGCACTTCAACCACCGCCGCTCATGCCCGCTTTGATGCCACCGAGCGTGAGTTCATAAGGATCAAGATAGCGCTTGAGCGCCGCTTCACTCAGACCGGTGGTTTCCAGCGCCACATCGAGGATGGCGCGGCCTTCCTGGTAGGCCTGCTTGGCGGTTGCGGCGCCCAGTTCGTAGCCGATCACCGGATTCAGTGCGGTCACTAAAATCGGATTCTTGACCAGCGCGCTTTCGACGTTTGCGTGCTTGATCTGGAAGCCGGCAATCGCCTGATCTGCCAGCAAGCGCGCCACGTTGCTGAGCAATTCGATGCTCTCCAGCAGGTTGCGCGCGAGCACCGGCAACATCACGTTCAACTGAAAGTTGCCCGATTGTCCGGCAATCGTGATCGTGGTGTGGTTACCCATCACTTGGGCACACACCATGCAGGTCGCTTCAGGAATGACCGGATTGACTTTGCCCGGCATGATCGACGAACCCGGCTGAAGCGGCGGCAGCGCGATCTCGCCGAGGCCGGCCAGAGGTCCGGAATTCATCCAGCGCAAATCGTTGGCGATTTTCATCAGGGCGCAGGCCAGAACATTCAGCTGGCCGGAAAGCTCGACGCATTCGTCTTTCGCGGCGATGCCCTCGAAGTAGTTGTCGTGGCTAACAAAATCGCAGCCGGTAAGCTGCGCCAGCAGTTCCGTCACTGCAGGCCCAAAGCGCGCATCGGCATTGACGCCGGTACCTACCGCCGTACCGCCCAGCGGCAGACGAAGCACCCGTTTTTGGGTATCGGCGATGCGCTCGATTGCTGAGCGAATCTGGCTGGCCCAACCCGACATTTCTTGGCCAAAGGTCAGCGGCACGGCGTCCATGAGATGCGTGCGCCCTGTCTTGACCACGCGCACCAAGCTGATGGCACGCTGTTGGATGACGGCGCGCAGATGCATCAGCGACGGAATCAGGGCTTCCGATACCCGCATCGCGGCCGCCACCTGGATAGCGCTCGGGACGACATCATTCGAGCTTTGCCCAAAGTTGACCTGATCATTGGGATGCACAGCCAAGCCGGTGGCGCGCGCGGCGAGGTTCGCGATGACCTCATTGGCATTCATGTTGGAGCTGGTGCCGGAACCGGTTTGGAACACGTCGACCGGAAACTGTCCATCATGCCGTCCGTCGCTCACCTCGTTTGCAGCAGCCGCAATCGCCTCTGCGACCGGCAACGGCAGATATCCGAGCTTGCCATTGGCCATGGCACAGGCGCCCTTGATCAGGCCCAAAGCGCGAATGAAGGCGCGCGGCATCGGCTGCATGGAAATCGGAAAGTTGTTGACTGCGCGCTGGGTCTGCGCGCCGTACAGCGCATGCTCCGGCACGCGTAGCTCGCCCATGCTGTCGCGCTCGATGCGATATCCGCTCATGATGGTGCTCCCCTAAGGCATGCCAGATTGGCCGCGCAGTATGCATGTGGCCAGTTAAGCGTGGATTGTCGTCCGCACCGGTGGCTTTGCCGCTGCCGTTTTCGGCCCAGATGAGCGCAGCAGTGCGCGCTTTGCCGAGGTGGGCTGGGTGTTACTTTCCAATGCTCCACCGGCTCGTGTATGGTGCTGGCCGATCATGGGTCCGCTGTTTGTGTGAGCATCAAGCGCACTGCGCCGTCAGCAGCCATCTCGGCATTCAACCAAAGCTCGAGCGCATGAAGCCTGAGTCACCTTTAGCCTCCCTCGTCCGCTCAGCTGCGCGTCTGCATGCCCACGGCATGCCGGGAGAGATCGCCTCGGGCGATGTTTGTGGCTAGTGGTATTCAGTGGCACATGATGAAGCCACGCATGGTCATCAACGAGGGCATCCAAGCCTCGCTAGCGCTGTTATCGCTTGCGTTCGGCGTCATGACGCTGCCGACCCTGCTGGTTTTGTGGCTGCTGGAGCTGGTGCTCGTTTCAGCCTTATCAGGAGTTTTTTACCCTGCCCGCACACGTCGGCGCGTGTTCTTTGATGTACTGAAAATGCTCGCCCTGTGTGCTTTTTTGGCGGCCTTTCTGATCGCCCTTTATCTGGGCGCGCGAGGAAAAGTGGGGCTTGAGCCAGCGGCGGTGCTGCTGAGCGTCGGACTGCTAGTGCTGCGCATGGCAATGATTGCCCGCGACGCCAAAGCGGAAAAAAATCCCGCGCTTGCCTGGGCCGATGCGGCATTAATGCGAGCCGCTGCGCTGCTGATAGGGCTGTTTCTGGGCGTTTTTGCGTGCCTTTTGCCAGGGCTGTACGTGGTCGGGGCGCTGCACTACGTGCTGCCGACGGTAGCAGCGGATCTTGGGCTGGGGATGGTGCTGCTGGCAATCCAGGTTGGGCTTGTAGCCGTGTTGTCAACGATGAGCGAGGCCGAGCTGCGCCAGATCGCGGGGAATCCGTATCTAAGCTAGCGTGAAACTTGTTTGGCTTGGCCGAGACCGGATGTTGTGGATTCTGCGACTGCGCTTGGCAGCTCCGCGCAGAATGACGGCTTTCGGCTTTTCCAGTGGCATTCAAAGGACACGAACGATGCGGTTCGCTTCGCTCACCACATCCTGCGCGGGCTGCGTCATCTTGGGCGGTGCTGTCATTTCGAGCGCAGGGAGAAATCTCGTTCTGGGCGGATTTAGATCTCTCCCTGCGGTCGAGATGACAGGAGCCCTGAAACGACGGGTACCTCGAAACTATGGGCGACCTGAAATGACAGGCGATTTGAAACGACGGGCGATCAGACCTGCTGCAGCAGATCCGGATGCCGTTGCAGCACTTGTGCGCGCCAATCGGCCTGGCTGCGGTCGATGGCATCAAGCGGAAGATGCGGCACATAGCCGCGCGCGCACTGACGCCCGGCCTGCTTTGCCAAGTACAGCGCGCGATCCGCCACGTCGATGACAAAGTCGAGGCTGAACAAATCCGCACGCTCGGGGTAAAATGGATACACCGACCATCCGACCGAAGCGGTCGGGTCAAGCACCATGCCGTTCTCCAGCTCGACTGCGGTTTTTGCGATTTCATCGACTATGAACGCCGCGATCGCGGCCCCGTTTTCGCGCCGTCGATGCACTGCCAGATAAACGAATTCCTCGCCGCCAAAGCGGAACACCTGATCACCGTTTTCGCGCATCGTGCTGAGCCGATTTGCGACTGCCTTGAGTACTGCATCGCCGGTCGCATGGCCGTGCTCATCGTTGACGCGTTTGAAGTGGTCCAGATCGATCACGCAGGCAATGATGTCGGACCCGCCGTCGGCGCCGTTGCGCGCGCGCGCAATCTTCGGCAGCTGTTCGCGCAGCCAGTTCCCATATTGATGTCGATTCGCCAAACCAGTCAGCGCATCGCTGTTAGCGGCGACCAGCAATGCCTCGGTCTTCTGCGCCACCAGTCGCTCAAGGTGCGTACTGCGCATGCGTAGCGCGCGCAGCCGCCACTGCACGCCTGCCCAGATCAGCAGCAACCCACAAAGCGCCCAAAGCACCATGGCCAGGGTTTGTCGGTACCAAGGTGCGATGACTTTCAAGGCAATCGATAGCGAGCTCCGTTTCCCGATCGCGTCGCGCGCCTGGAGCTCAAAGCGCCAAAGCCCGGCCGGCAGATTGGTAAAGTCACGCCGGGTCTCGTTGCTCCAGCTGCTGAACTTTATGCGTTCGCCGGAGCGCACGATCCGGGAGCGGTAGCGATTCATTCCCAGCGCGCGGTAGCTGGGCAAAGCAAAACTGATGCGCAGGTGGCTTCCCTCATTAAGCGCTATGTCTGGGATCGGGCCCATGCCGCCGTAGTGCACTGCATCATTCAGCGCGATGCTTCGGATCAAAGGCGTCTGCAGATCCAGTTCGGTCACCTTGATGCGTGGATCGATCGACACTAGGCCAAGATCCGCCGCAACCCACAGCGTCGAACTCGGTTCGACATAGACGTCCCGGATTCGCCCAAGTCCTGATATGGCATCAAAAGTGCTGGGCCGATAGCGATAGATCCCGCTCGTGTCTTTCACCAGCAGTCGAATCTGTCCGCTGGTGGTCACCACAATGACCTGATTCTTGGCCGCGTCGCGCAGGTGGGCAACCGGCCCGGTCTGAGCCACTGGCAGCATCGGGCTGGGTACAAAAGCACCTTGCTGGTACTCAAGACACCCGGCAGCACTGGCAAAAATCATCCGATCGCCGATCCATTGCATGCTCACCAGTGCGCGCGGCAAACCATGTTCCGGGCCGAACTCCTGCATCGCTGCGCTGGCCAGGTTTTGTTCCCCGCCCACCGGACCGATCCGCACCAAGCGGCCGTTTCTCGAACTCGCCCAGATGGTTTGATCCGGGGCAACGGTCACCGCGCCGACATCGATACTGAGATCGCGCCGATAATCAAGCCACTGCCAGCGGGGGTTTCGTATGGCGCGCGCGAGGCCGAACGGTAGTCCAACGATCAACTGGTTCGGGTCGGCAGGATCAATGAGGATCGCTTGGATCGGCCCGACTCGCCTGGGACCCAGCAATTTGTTGTCCGACGATTCGTTCCCCAATCCGTCGCTCAGATCGAACGGGCTCAATAGCTTGTCGCCGAACGGGTTGGTCAGATGCAAGAGGCCTGCGACCAGAACGTCATCGCTGTGGCACGCCATGTCCATGATTGGCGGCTGCGGATAAATCTGGGTAGAGGAAGCATCGGATCGCACTTGGTAAATCAGTTGGCTGCCATGCGCCGCAACGCCACCTTGGCACGGCAGCACGTGCATCAGGGTCTCATCAGCCGATTGAATGTCCTGATACACGCTCACTCGCGAAGGCCACTCCAAACGCGTCACCGCATTGGCCCAGGCCACCCAAACGCCGCCTTCGCGATCAACCAGCACCGATTCCGCGCCTGAGGCGGCGCCAAACGAGGCGGCGCCGAAACGCCCCACCTCAAGACCCGCGTCATTGACGATCACCAGATCACGATTGCGCTCCGAAATGGCAATCTGACCGTTTGGAAGCCGTTCTGCATTGGTGATGTCTGGATGCAATGGCTGGGTCAGAGTCAGGTTGGTTTCGCGTGGCGCCTGCGCAAGGTTGTCCCAAGTGATCAATCGTTCCGGGTCTTGCGTGATCAGCGCAACGCCCTGCGCCCCGGAGCGCACCAGCGCCGGAGTGCCGCGCTGCGCGTACGCTTCGCCTTGCGCCACCAGCTGCAATGAGCGCACTTGCAATTGCGAGAAGCCGACGCCGGAAACACGTACAAACATTTGCCCGCTGGCGGAAAACAGTCGTCCGAAGCTGGTTTTCGTCGCAATCTGGAAGTATCCGGCTTGATCACGACAGAGCAGCTTCGACTGCGTACGCGCACAAACTGACGCGCCCACCACCGCAATCTCCCAGATGTTACCCAGGCCGCGAATCCCGCCCTCAAATTGCGCCGCCAAATCTTCAACGACGTCCTCAGACCCGATCCTGCGCACGCTGAACAGGGCTTCGGTGCCAGCGACTAAAACCTCACCGTCAAGCGTGATCGCAAGTGCGGTAACCAGACCCAAATCGGGCAGCGCGAGGCGGCGCCAGTGCACGCCGTCAAACTCCAGCACGCCGACACTGTCCACCAAGTAAATCAGGCCACTGGGAGCCTGGCGCAATAAACGGAAAGGCGGCACCGCGGTTTCCCCATTGCTGACGATGTCGCGAAACTTCCAGGTGCGTGATTGTGGCAGCGCATTGGTGCCCGCCTGGGCGCATTCCCAAAGCGCGCAGAGTATTGCCAACCACAGAATGAGGAGCGTGCGCACGGGGACAATTCAACCGGGGAGGCGAGGGAAAGCCGCTTGAAACTACTGCGCGGTTCAATTGCTGCGTGACGCGCGGCTCGGAATCGCTGTGTACGACAAAACACAGAAGAATTCCGGCGCTGCGTGCGCCCTGCACTCGAACCACTCGCTGCGGGTTCGAGAGGTTCCCAAGGGTGCCATTCGGCTAACCGAGGCGCAACGACTGCTTGACCGTGCGAAAACTGCCGCGCAGACTTCACCTGAAGTTTCATTCATCCAAGGGAAAATCATGAGCGAACACAAGCGAACAATCGAAGTGCCATCCGCCCTGCTTGACCAATTGCAGAATATGGCCAGACCCGCCACCGACGCCAAGCTGTTTCAGGATCCGGGCGGTGGCACGCCGCCCAACCCGTGTGGAACCAATCCGCCTCAGCCACAATTGAACGCGGGTTGAGGCTCGCTTAGGGCGCGCTTCGATGGCGATCGTCGTGGCTGGATTGGCGCTCAATCCGTCCGCCAAAATCTTGTTCCAAGCCGGCGCGGAGCCACCCGTGTTCAATGTCGAAGCGCCGGTTCCGGGCGCTTCCTTAATGCATTCGGTGGTGAGTGCGGAGCGCTTTCCCGAAGCACATCGTTTTCTGTGTGGCGCGTTGCTGCATCGCGGCGATGTCAATCTGGATCCAGCCTGCGTCCTGCAACTGCGTGAGCTGGGTCTGCTGACGGATGCGAGCCGCCTCCCGCGTTCGGTCGAGTACCACCTTGAGCGCAGCGCGCATGCGCCGGACGCCAGCGTTTTGGTGGCGCCAGAGCTGCTTGCTACGCTGACTATTCCGGCCGCATGGCAAGGGCTGCCTTTGGGCCTAGTGGGCCATCACCACGATAGCGTTTGGGCACCCGTGCTGGTGGCAGCCGAGCTGCCCGTTGGCCAGCCCGTTGGCCAGCCCGTTGGCCAGCCGGGCAACGGCGCGCCGATTCATGTTCAGACGCAAATACAGGCGCAGACGCAGGCGCGGCTTGGGCTGGACCCAGATTGCGTGTTCCAGCAGTTCGCCCAGGAAGGCTTTGCAGTGCTGGCGAATTTGCTTCCAGACTCACATGTGCAGGAGCTGGGGCGGTACTTTGCCGCGCTTGCAGCCGAAGGCTATCTGCATCGCTTTTCCGAGCGCGGACAGGATCGCTACGTCACGCATGACCATCCGGTCGCGAATTTTTGGCACGCGCAGCTGGTACCTAGAATTTCTGCGCTGGCTGGAAAGCGGGTCAAGCCGTCCTACACCTTCGTGACCGTCTATGCCGAAGGCGGCGAATTGCCTTGGCACACCGACCGCGATCCCTGCGAATACACGCTTTCGCTGTTGCTCGATTACGCGCCGCTTACCCACGACGGAGTTTCGCCCTGGCCGCTGCGGATCAGGCGCCGCGACGCAAGCACGGCGGACATCAGCCAGCGCATCGGGGAAGCTTTGCTGTTCAAAGGGCGCGAGCTGACGCACTGCCGCGAGGTACTACCGAGCGG
>Ga0163144_10009516_pt1 | contig 20847 bp, 18 predicted proteins | sample OliLak19BULKMAT1_FD_123175 | JGI IMG/M metagenome (GOLD analysis project Ga0163144, IMG submission 123175) | Freshwater microbial mat bacterial communities from Lake Vanda, McMurdo Dry Valleys, Antarctica - Oligotrophic Lake LV.19.BULKMAT1 | ecosystem: Environmental > Aquatic > Freshwater >... | reverse complement strand
TTAGTAACCTGGGTTTTAATGAAATCATGGGTTTATCTCTGATGGAATCCAGGGTAGTGCTGGCATCCGGCTATGTGGAGGGTAACCTGGTCTATATCAATAATACCAGCAATGTCAATCTGGATATCATGCGGCCGGACATCCTGAGAAGCGGGTTGCAGAGTATTCAATTTAACCAGAACAGGCAACAAGGCTCATTAAAATTGTTTGAATTTGGTTCCACTTACCGGACCAACCCGGGAGCGTCCTGGCCATACTTGGAATCCGCTGAACTGACCATTTTTATTTATGGACCATTTGAAAAAGAACACTGGGGCATTAAACCCGGGAAACAGGGATTTTATTATTTAAAAGGTTTGGTAGAGCAGTTGTTGCTCAAGTGGCAAATTTCCTCTTACGAAACCAAAGAAGTTCAATCCCCGGATTTTGAGTATAGTTTAGAAATAAAGGTAAAAGAGACCCCCTTGATCCTCTATGGTAAAATTGACGACAAACTTGCCCGGTATTTTGATCTGAAATCAGAACTGTATTTCGCCCGATTCGATTGGGTCGAAATTTATAAATATAATGCCCTCCAGGACCGCAATAAAATTCAGGTGCCCGGCAAATACCCTGGTGTGCGGAGAGATCTGGCCATTGTGGTAGACAAAACAATTTCCTGGGATCAGGTCGCCACCGCTCTGAAATCGCAAAAGATCCCCCATCTTCAAAGTTTCGATTTGTTCGATGTCTTTGAAAATGAAGAGCGTATAGGGAAAGCCAAAAAATCTTTAGCAATAAGTCTTATATTTGAAAACCAAAATCAAACCTTAAAAGAGAGCGATTTGGACTTATCTATGGAACAAATCAATAAGAGTTTAAGGGATAAAATTGGGGCTATGGGAAGATAGAGAATAGAAATATAATATTTTATACATTATAAAAAAGCAATATATTTGAACGTGAAAGTGGTTCCTGCCATATTAGACCGAATGGAAGAAAAAATAAGGGCGGTTTCTCAAAAAGTTGAGTTACTGCAGCAGGAAAACAAACTGCTTCACGATGAAAACAACAAATTGAACAAGGAACTTAAGCTGAGAGAAAAACTCATCAGGGATATGGAAGACCAACGTACGCTTTTTTCAGACCAGGAAGACCCTTCAAGAGTAAGGCCCAGGAAATTGGAACAAACTCTCGATCAATACATTAAACAGGTAGATCAATGTATCGACATGGTCAAAAACATAGGATAGTACTCGGAGATGAAAACACTGCAGGTAATGATTGAAGGCCGCAATTATCCGTTGCAAGTCAGCGAACAGGATACGGCGTCGATGTTAAAAATTGTAGAGGAAGTCAATGAATCGCTCAAATCTTTACATGTCGCTTATCCCCAAAAGGACCGTCAGGATTGTATGGCGATGGCTTTGTTGACCTATGCGGTCAAATTATATGAATCCAGAGCGGAAAGTCTTTCTCCCGATGTGCAGGACAAACTCGATGTTATGGATAAGCTCCTCGATGAAGTGATCCAATAAAGGTCCCTTGTTCTCAATTTATTTTTTATTTATTACTAAAAACAAGAAAGTACTATGGACTGGATAATAGCATTGATCCTGGGACTGGTGGGTGGAGGTGGAGCCGGCTATGTCATTGTAAACAATATATTTAAAAAAAGCCGCCAAAAACAAATTGAAGACTCTAACACCAAATCGGACCTGATTCTAGAGCAGGCAAAGATTGCCGCTAAGCGGATTTCGGATGAAGCGGAAGTAAATGCAGAGAAAATTTTGTCTAAGGCGGAAAGCCGCAATGAACAAATAAAACAAAAAAAGATACAGGAAGCTAAAGACCATTTCAACAGCAAAAGGGCTGAGTTTGAAAAGGAAAGATCACCCCACCTCGTAGAGATGAAGGAGCGGGAAATGCTGGTGGTCTCTTCGGAAAATGAACTCAAAAGAAGGCAAAACGAATTCAAATCCAAAACGGACCACATTGAGAACAAAGAAAGTGAGCTTAATATGCTGAGGGAAAATCTGGAAAAACAACTGAAGATTGTCAATAAAAGAAAAGAGGAACTGGATCTGGCTACAGAAAAACAGGTCAAAGCGCTGGAAAACATTGCCCGCTTGTCGGAGCACGAAGCGAAAGAACAGTTGATCGAAGCGATCCGGGCGAAAGCCGAAACGGAGGCCATGTCGTTTATTAAAGATGCAGCGGAACAAGCCAAAGTGACGGCCAATAAAGAAGCCAAAAAAATTGTCATTCAGACGATTCAACGCATGGCATCAGAATATACCATTGAAAATACCGTGTCGGTCTTCCACCTGGAAAATGATGATGTCAAAGGCCAGATTATCGGAAGGGAAGGCCGTAATATTCGCGCCCTGGAAGCAGCGACGGGAGCAGAAATTGTAGTCGATGATACCCCGGAAGCAATTGTAATATCCAGTTTTGATCCTATACGCCGCGAGATTTGCCGTTTAGCCCTTCAGCGCCTGGTTGCCGATGGACGGATCCATCCGGCACGCATTGAAGAAGTGGTAGCTAAAGTCAAAAAACAACTGGAAGAACAAATCCGAGAAATCGGGGAAAGGACAGTGATCGATCTGGATATCCACGGACTTGACCCTTACCTGGTATGGATGGTGGGACGTATGCGGTTCAGGTCTTCCTACGGACAAAACCTGTTGAAACACTCCATGGAAACAGCCAATTTATGCGCCACTTTAAGTGCCGAATTGGGACTTAATACCAAATTGATTAAACTGGCCAAGCGGGCAGGATTGCTCCACGATATCGGCAAAGTAAGTGAAGAAGAAAGTGAATTGTCACATGCTTTGCTGGGTATGAAACTGTGTGAAAAATACAATGAACATCCCGCAATCATCAATGCAGTGGGGGCCCACCACGATGAGATCGAGATGAACAGCATTATATCTCCGATCGTCCAGGCTTGCGATGCGATATCGGGTGCCCGTCCGGGTGCCCGGCGTGAAATCCTGGAATCCTATCTCAAACGGATTGGAGAACTGGAAGAACTTGCCATGGGATACGACGGGGTTCAAAAAGCCTATGCCTTACAGGCTGGCCGTGAACTCAGAGTCATCGTTGAAAGTGATAAGGTATCCGATGGTTATGCAGATGAATTGGCTTACCTGATTTCACAGAGAATACAAAATGAAATGCAATATCCCGGTCAGGTCAGGGTGACCGTAATCCGGGAGAAAAGGGCGACAGCCATTGCAAAATAATGAATAATAAGGCTGATGGCGGCCATTGCAAAATAGATTTATTCGATTTATTCGATTTATTCGAGTGATCCGACGCATCGGATCGATTTATTCGATTTTCAACTAACCACTGTCCACTAACCGGCTATCTACTAATAAAAAAACCCCGGTTTTATTCACTTTAGATAAAAGCCAGGGTTATATGAAAAGACTCACTAAATCCGAAATTGTAATAAACAACCTCCCGATGACGGATCATGGCAAAGCATGTCCAAGGCGGATTATTTATCCTGCAGAGCAGTAATTCATATTGACCCTGATTTTAAAGGTGTCAATATTTCATTCTTAGAGTAAATTGATTTGGTTATTCAGCTATTGGGATCTACTTTAATTAGAGACGTAATATTAATTACAAAGGTTGCATCAGATATTACCTTAACATTAATACTTATATTTTTAACCAGGTATTAATATTATCTGTTAAAATAAATTCGTGTACTTCCCCCTTTTAGGGTGATGTTGGATTTTATTTCTTTGCGGTCTCTCAGGTAAGTGATGGATACCACATCACCTATTTTTTTCTTAAGGATGATTTCTTTCAGATGAGTATAATCCGTAATGAATGTTCCCTCGATATGGGTCAATACATCACCGGACTCCAGACCGCCTTCTTCAGCCGCTCCTCCTTTGACGAGATCGGTAATCTTCAGGTCGTCATTCAGCATGACCCCGATATTAGGTTTCTTCGCTTCGGTGCTGTCTACTTTAAAGTTGATGTGGTGGTCCCTGCCTGATTTTTCTTTAATTTCTACGGTCCCGTCATCATTTTTCTTTATGGTGACGGTACGCTCGGTGTAGTTATTTGATCCGCTTCCAAATATGGAAATTCCATCTTCATCGTCGTCGTCCTCATCGGCGATACGGATATCGTTGGTGTTTTTATTAATGATGATTTCTTTTTTATTGCCCAGGCTATCAATCGTAATGCGGATGACCTTGCCATCCTCTATGATTTTTTCATTTTTAACGGCATCGCCCTCCAGGATTTTTTTTTCGATGACTTCATTGCCATCTTTATCTGTGGACTTTTCAATGGTCACCACTTTTTTTTCTTTTTTAACGGGAGCAGACTGGCCAACTGCCAGGTTAAAGATAGCCAGCAGGCAGATTAGCGAGTATATAAATTTCATGGTTGTGATTTAGTTTTTTGCAAAAGTATAGGAATAATATGGTATTTATTTTCGATCGGCGTCTTTAAGGGTGCCGCTAAAGCTAATCATAGCACCGTCCTCAAGTTCAATTCCGGTATAATCCTCTACAATGGATTTAAATTGATTGTAAGATTTGTCATCTTGTTTTTTACCGTTTATTTTCAATTCTTTAGCACTGATTTTAAATTCGTAGTTTTTAGCAGAACCAAGAAAACCGTCTTTGACGAGTTTTTGCTCTATGGCCTCCTGAAGGTTGCTTTTCCGTGACAGCCCAAATACAGCGCCATCCTGATCAGGAGACAGGGATCGAAGTCCGCGTAGCGATTTAAACTCGCCGTCTCCTAATTTTTCCATCAACCCGTGTTGCATTTTTTCCAGTGACTTTAATTTTTGCATTTGTTCTTTGACTTTCCATTCCATTTCCCTGAACAAATCCTGGTCCAGATGATGTTGTTTTTTAGCCAATTCCTCCAGTTCTTCTGCATTAATCCTGATTTTTGTCCTGAGATTTTCACCATCGGGCAATACATGATCCAGATTATACAAACCATGCATTCCAATCTCCGGTGCCCATCCGCTGCCACCCGGCCTGATTAGTTTATACACTCCTTTGCCTTTGGTTTTGTCCCCAAGGTCAATGATGATATTGCTTTTTTTATCCTTTATAATCAGTTGATCGCCGTCGATCAGCATACCTGATGTATCGCCTTGCAAAATCCAATGCGTGCCTCCGCCTTGCCCCCGCCAAGGAGGGGATTCACCGTCATAATAGAAGAAGTTTTTAGCTTTGCTTCCACTACTATCTCCAAACCAGAATTCATGCCCGTCACCGGACCTGAGCGGGGCCTTAGGTGAAAAACTGAATGCCCTTGGACGGCCTCCCATCGTTCCCGAAAATACCCGGGGAGCCATGTCAAAAGAATCTTTAAATCTGAACTCGAATTCGCCTTGTTCGTCAAAATCGCGTAAAGTCCTTGTCTTTCGCACTGGCATCTCAATTTCTGCTAATTCTTTTTGTAAGGCCTCAGTTTCCATTTTATACTTGTCATATTCAGCTGGTGGGATCACTTTTTCGTCCACTTTCAGTTCCTTGATCTTTTTGTTTTCCAGGCTGAGTTCGATTTTTTGTTTGCCATTATCACGAGAGATCTTTTCAATCCTGGACTTAGGTTTCACAGTATCTGTCGGAGCAGTTACCCGGTCCCAGATAAAACTTTTAGATAGTCTCATCATATCCATAGAAGCATTCATTCCTGCCAGTGGATTGGTCATCAGCCAGACCATCGCAATACCGCAAATCAATAAGGGCGCCTGGCTTCTGCTCATACTATATTCGTTGCGCAAGGTGCCTTGCCCGGGGTGTTTAAACAAACGCTGAATACGATTCAACAATTGATTTTTATGGGCGAAAGCCAGCGCAAAAGCTGGACCTGGGGTGTTTTCTTCCAGTTGGATAAGGGCCTTGGACAATGCTATCCGCTCAGCCCCTAGTTCCAGGGCAATGTCATCACAACACTGTTCCCGGATGGTTTTGATGGTAGCGGAAAACCACCACACGGAAGGATGATAAAAGAAGAGGATCTCCAGGGTCGAAATTAAAAGATTCTGAAGATAGTCCTTGCGGAGAATATGGGCAATTTCATGGGCCAGGATAGCCTGGGTTTCTTCCGGGCTGAGTCGGTTGATCAACCCAATAGGTAATAATATCATGGGTTTGAGGTGGCCGATAGTCAGTGGTATGTCTACTTTAGGACTACTGACTAAAGCTATTTTTTCCGATAAACCGGACTTGGTCAATAATTTTTTAAAGGTGTCGATGACCCGGGGAACCTCAATAGATATGGATTGGGACCTCAACCGGTAGATCTGATGGTAACCCATGGCCATCCGGATGCTGAACATAACTACCCCCAGGCTCCACAATAAAAATATTATTTGAACGTGTTGCTCGATCTGTGACATCCAGCTTAAAATAACAGGCAGGTTGTTACCTTGAGTTGAAACGGTTGCAGAAGAGGTGGTGAATACCCCTCCGCCGGAAGTCGCCATAGAAAGGTGAACCGGGGCTTGCTCCGGTATGGAAAAAATAAAGGCGATCAGTACACTTACCGGTAAAAGGGTCATTAATGAAATACCTACGCGGTATTTGGTTTTGGATGAAGCACCTGGTTTTAATCCGAGATAAGTATAATATATAAAGGCGAGTACCAATCCTATCCATACGGAATGTAACATTGCCCATACCCAGGCTTGCAAGAGTTGTTGTTGATTGGAAAACAGGGAAGAGATCAAGGCGAGAGATTTATATTATTTTTTAGAGGAAGATTCCAGGTTATTGATGAATGCTTTGATCATATTCAGCTCATCTTTGCTGGCTTTATATTGACCAAGGGCCTGCATGACCAGGGTGCTGGCCGAGCCGCGGTAAGTAGCGTGCAAAAACTCACTGAGCAGGTTTTGTTGGGTCTCGTGTTCTTTTACAGTAGGTTCATAAATATGACTGCGTTGGTCCGTATTCCGTTTCAGCAATCCTTTTTCGGTCATGATTTGCATCAATTTCAAAGTCGTGGTATACCCAATCTCCGAACCACTGTTATTGGCCAGCAATTCATTGACCACCCTTACGGGCTGGGGCCCTGCCTGCCATAAGATCTGGAGGATGGCCAGTTCACTTTCTGTAGGCTTAATTTGTTTTTTCATCAAACTAAATATTTTAATACGAATGATTTCGTATCACAAGTATACAATGAGTTTTGGCTGCAGTCAATAATTATACGAACAACTTCGTATAATTATGAAAATCTTAACTTTACGGCCACTGATAAGGAAAGGTGTCCAATATATTTATTCAAATGCTTTGTTAAATAGCCTTGAAAAGCCAATAATGGGAGGATTACCGGACGTTCACATGAGGTAACTATTGTATATGGATGGAGTTTACGTTTAAACAACCTTCTCAAATGATGAATAAAATTTTGTGGCATGCCGTATCGGTAAGCGCCTTGATCAGAAGCAAGCCGGATGACTGTGCTCCGGTCCTGAAATCCATTACAAACGGTACCTGGCTGGGTGTAGTAAGCGAAATGGGCGATTGGATCTATGTCATTGGCACTGAAGCGATAGGCTGGGTATTGAGACGGGAAATTACACTCTGCAACTCCCATGACCTCCATATCCATCACCAAAGCGGAGAAAAATGGAAAGTTGGTTATTAATTTCAGGATAAAAAACCTCTTGTCAATCTAAATCCAATAGTTAGAACGCTGCAACACCTGATTGAGCAATTGCCTGACCTGTTGGTCCCCATATCCATATTCTTTAGCTTCTTCCCAGAACTTCCGATAGATCCGTTCAAAATGATCTTTACCTTCTTTTTTAATGATCTGTCTGAGTATTCGATTAGGCCTTCCTTCCTTCTGCTCAGTATCGAGCCTGTCAAAATGCATGCCCACCGCTCTGCTGATGAAAGGTAAACTGGGTTTGATCGATAAGGATACCAACGACATAATTTCAAAATCATTCACCGTATACGCTTCCCACAACTGTCTTATTTTGAGGATATCTTCGGGATCCAATGGAGTATGGTTGTGATAACAGTCAAAAAGCTCCTCGTCGTTTAAAGGGCCAAATCCAGACCAATCTTCCGTCAGCGGCAACACCAAATTTACCTGGTTATAAATGGGTTTCATCAGGTGCAGGACAAACCAAAGGTTGACCTGGCAAAATAAATCTTTTTCAAACCAGAGATAAACGGTGGAGTCGGCTTCCATCGCCTGAATCCTGGCCCATTCGCCAATCACCCGTGTCGTATAATCCGCTTCCCCAAATTCTGTTTGTATATAACGGGCACGCTGGGCACAAAACGTAGCATAATCAGGCGCAGCCGCAGGCCCTGAAATGAGGCACTCACGCATGATGATCGTTTCTCCCGAAATCGACAAAGGCCATTTATGCTGTAAGGCATCCCCATTCAGGATATGGTATATTTTTTTACTCATACCGGGTAGACAGTAGGCTCAAAAATAATCCTCATTCTTACAATCAAGGTCTTTAGATTCAGTTTTTCTATTATAATTTTTGGAGGTCAGTTTGGTATGCAACCAGATCCGGCCGTTCGCATCATCATATGGTCAGGGGAAGCTTTCTCACCATTGATATACCTGACATCATCTGTCAACTCTTTTTCGACTAGGTCTGGATTCAAATCTTTGCCGGACCGGGCTCTTTGGTTAGTTCCCGTATACCGCCCTTACCGGAGGATACCAATTGACTTTGCTGGACGGCACTACCGTCAACTTTATTACAGGTACCGATAAAAACGGCCTGAAATTGCCTGCCTACCATCGTATGGATCTGGCAACTATTTTAAATGGAAAGGCAGAAAAGACGCTGAACGGAATATCAACCTGTCTTTTTCTCATTTTTCTCATTTCTCATTTTTTCTATTATTTATTCGATCCATCCTTCCGGTTGTATAGCGGTCCGGTTGGCTTGTTCAGTACAGGGACTGGTTAAAAAATTAGTCACAAAGAATTCGGTTTCAACTATGGATTTAACCTGAGCGCCGGGAATTTTCTGCAGCATGTCAATATATATAATTTTGTACCTGGACGAGAAAACATTAAATGCTCCCAATATTTTTTCTCCCCGATCATTTACATTAAATACATTGGGATTAAAACTGGTCTGGGCTGGTACATCAAATAAAGTACCCAGGTTCTCGGCTTTATCCCTTATGGCATTGAGGTGATTAAATACCGAAGGTGTGATTGCCCTTTGTTCCACTCGCAAATAATATTTATTAGGAGGTAAAACAAATGGAACACGTACGACCTGTTTGACCAAAAGATTGCCGTCTTTCAATTGGTCGGATTCGATTAATACCCTGTTGCCGGTAAGGATACTCCAGCAAGTGGAGGGGACACATGGTATGAGCAGATCCCGGTCTTCGGTGGAACTAAATACTTTTCCACAGTGGGTTGCTTTTGAATAATGTGACCATTCCCATTGATAGTAATTTTTCACGCCGGACATGTCCTGAGCTTGTGCATACACGTCAAAACCATCGTACAATTCATCAATACGCGCACGAAATTGTTCCCGGCTATACAAAACGATGACGGAATCCAATTCAGGGCAGGCCCGCATTGTTTCTTTTTCTGAAACATACATGTTACCGTCTGCTTCCAAAAACAACTGGTAGGTATTTCCTACCCTGCCTTTAAAAAGGGTATCGATTCCCCCAACGGTATTATTTATGGTATACTTTACTCCTTGGCCATCGATCAGGTAAGCTGAGGTCTGTGGTGGATTGGGCAGGGTATATTCTCCTCTGGAGGTAACATTCAATAAACTATAGGCTACATTCAGTTTGAGGTAGTTTTCAGTGATCTGAGCATCGATCAATAAAAATTTTTGAGTTTCCGGAAGTTCGGAATGTTCGATAGGAAATTGACAGCCTATATTAAAAAAAAGACATAAAATAAGTATGTGTTTCATCCTGCTGTGAGCGGTAAGTAAATTTAATGTTATTCCATGACAGATTTTCCGAATTCGATTTTCCGGTAATACCAGGTTGCTGCCCGGATAGAACAATTAATTTTAATGAAAACGTTTTTGAAGATCCCGTTATGACGAAAAACATTTTAATTCTACAATAGTCTGGTACAAAACCTCTGGGTTTTAATCATACTATAAATATCACGGCAACTCAAACGGTGTCTACGATGCACCCATTCTTTAATACACCGGGAATTATTTTATCCACCCTTCAGGCCTCTTCGTTGTCCGGTAAGTTTCTTCTGTGCAGGGAAAAGATATTCTGGTATCTGCCGCAAAAGGAGTGGGTATGGTGATGACCTTAGGTTCTGCCCCCGGTATGATTTGCAACATGTCGATGTAAACGATTTTATATCGCGAGGAATAAACACTAAATACCCCCAATAATTTTTCGCTCCGGTCAGTGATATTAAAAACATTGGGATTAAACCGGGTTTGTGCAGGCAAATCAAATAAAGTACCTACATTTTCAGTTTGGGTTTCAAGCGATTTAAGGTAATCATACACCGATAGGGAAATAGCTCTTTGTTCTACCCTCAAATAATATTTATTCGGTGGAGTAGAGTAAGGAATCCTAACTACAAATTGATTCAGTGCGGTGCCATCGCGCAATTTATCGTGTTGGATAATCACCTTTTCATTGTGAATAATGTTCCAGCAATCTGTGGGGAAACACGGATACAATACTTCCTGCCCGTCCGCCCGGCTGAATGCTTTATTACAAAACGTGGCCAGGGCATAATTGGTCCAATGCCATTGGTAATAATTTTCAGTCCCTGCGACATCCCGGGCTTCGGCATATACATCAAAACCATCATATTGAAGATCACCGCTGGACCTGAAACTTTCACGCGAATATTGCACAATTAACGAATCCAATTCAGGACTCGCCTGCATGATTTGTTTATTTGACTCATAAAATTTACCATCGGCTTCGACCATTAATTGATAGGTTTCACCGACCTTCCCTGTAAAGAGCGTATCCACCACCCCCTTTGTGTTCTGAACCTGGTACTTTATCCCTCTGCTATCTGTAATAAATGCTTTGGTGGTCGGTGCTTTGGGCAGGGTATAGGCGCCGCTCGAGGTTATTTTCTCCAGGCTGTAGGCGACATTGACCCTGGCAAAATCTTCGGTGACCGCGGCATCTATCACAAGGAATTTTTGCGTTTCAGGCAGGTTGGAAATCTCAACAGGATATTGACAAGAAAAAAATAAGATCAAAGCAAAGAGGCTGCTATATTTCATGTCCGGTAAAATTAACCTTTATTCATTGATTAGTCGATCCAGCCTTCCGGCTTACTTCTGGTGCGGTTGATGGCTTCAATACAGGGGCTCGTCAGAAAAGGGTCTGAGACAAAAGCTTCGGTTTCATAGAAGTATTTGACCTCTGCTCCCGGAATCTTTTGCATCATATCGATATGAATAATACGGTACCGTGAAGAGAACACGTTAAATACTCCGATAATTTTTTCTCCCCGGTCAGTCACATTATAGACATTAGGGTTAAAACTGGTTTGGGCCGGCACATCGAATAGGGTACCCAGGTTTTCAGCCCTTTCCTTAATTGAATTAAAATGGGCAAAAACAATAGGTGAGAGAGCTCTTTGTCAGGTAGGCAGCGGAAGTGGGCGGATTGGGCAGATTGTATTCACCCCGTGAAGTGACGTTCTCCAGGCTATACACTACATTGAGCCGGAGGTAGTTTTCCGTAACCTGGGCATCGATCACCAAAAATTTGCGTGTTTCCGGAAGTTCAGACTGATCTAGCGAAAATTGGCAACTACAAAAGTGCAATACGACCAGAAAATAAACGGTTCTCATCACTGGAAGAATGTGAAGGTTAATGCAATGTTGAATTCTCGTTATTTTTTAAACTTGCCCACATCCAGCCTCAATTGATCCATCCTTTAGGTTTAATTTTTGTTCGGAAGGTTTCTTCAGTACAGGGTGCAGATGCCCGGGTATCATCTGAAAACTTGGCAGGTAGGGTAATCACTTTCGGTTCGGCGCTTGGAATGATTTGGCGCATATCAATATATACGACTTTGTAGCGGTAGGAGTATACGCTGAAGACTCCCAATAGTTTTTCGCTTTTATCTGCAAGATTAAAAACGTTGGGATTAAACCGGGTCTGGGCGGGCAGATCAAATAAGGTTCCTACATTTTCAGTCTGGGTTTCCAGTGACCTGAGGTATTCAAAAACGGATGGAGAAATTGCCCTTTGTTCTATTTGCAAGTGATAACTGTTGGGTGGTGTTGAATAAGGCACACGGACTACAAACTGATTCAATGCGCTGCCATCGCGCAATTTGTCATGCTGCACGATAACTTTATCATTTTCAACAATATTCCAGCAATCTGCTGGAAAACAGGGAAATAAAACATCAAGCTTTTCCGCCGGACTGTAAGCTTTTAAACAATAGGAGGCTCTCGCATAATGGGTCCAATGCCATTGGTAATAATTTTCTTTGCCAGGAACATCTTTTGCCAAGGCATACACATCAAACCCATCATAGGGAAGGTCATCCCTGGACCTGAACCCTTCGCGACTGTATTGCACGATCAGTGAATCCAGTTCAGGACATGCCTGCATGGTTTGTTTTTCAGATTCATAGGATTTGCCATCGACTTCAACCAATAATTGATAGGTTTCGCCAATCCTGCCTTTGAAAGTGGTATCGATCACGCCGGTTGTATTTTTAACCGTATACCTGACGCCCTTTCCGTCTACAATAACCGCTTTGGTAAGTGGAGGTTTAGGCAAGGTATAAGCACCGCTGGATGTAACCTTTTCCAGGCTATAGGCAACATAAACACGGAGGAAGTCCTCAGTAACTGCGGCATCGATCACTAAAAATTTTTGAGTGTCCGGCAGGTTGGAAAGATCCACCGGATACTGACAGGAAAAAATATAAATACAACAGATTGTCCCCAGGAATTTCATTTACTCAAATTTAAAATTGTAAGTCAAAGAAACAATGGGACTGGGAAATACACTGACTTTGAAGGGCCGGAAGTTGGTGTATTCCGGATTGAAAAAATAAGAAAATGCATTTTTCCTTCCATATAGATTATATACCGTAAAGATCCAGGACCCTTCCCATCTTTTTTCTTTCATCGACGGGTTGGTGATGACCCAGGAAAAATCAAGGCGATGATAATCGGATATCCTGCCATTGTTGCGATCGGTGTAGATGGGTAAAAATCGTACTCCACTCCTGTAAAAGCTGACGGGAGCGGTATAGGGACGACCGGTGCTATACGTGAACGTAAACGATATCGCGTTGTGTTTTTCCGTTTGAAAGTTGACCAGGGCATTCAGGGTATGTGGTTTATCAATCAGTGACGGATACCATTGGCCACCATTTAACTGCTGGATTTCGGGATATTCACCGGTGATCTTTTGGAAACTTCTTGCATAGGTATAACTCATCCATCCAGTCATGACCCCCTTTTTCTTGTTGATCATTAATTCAGCACCATAAGCTTTGCCTTTTCCAGGTAAAAGTTGGGTTTCTACATCCGGATTGATACTCAACTCAGCTCCGTTGAGGTAATCAAATATGGATCGTTGCCATCGGTAATAGGTTTCGAACGACCATTCCCAGACGTGAAGCCGGGTGTCCTTAAACAGCCCCATGGAAATCAAATCACTTTGCTGCGGGGGGATATACCGGTTTGAATTTTTCCAACGTACGCTGGGCAGGGGAGTAGAGTTGTTAGACAGCATGTGCAGAAATTGGTTCATCCGGTTGTATCCGATTTTGATTACACTCAGGTCGTTGATCTTATACCTTAAGGCCAACCTGGGTTCTAAACGATTAAACCCCGATTCAATGCCATTGATGTTGACACGACTGGTGATGGTCGAAGGGGTCTTTGGACTGCCTTCTTCAAACACCGGAACAGTAACAGGTCCCAGGTTCCAAAACCTCACAACCCGGAGGCCGAATTCGGCCAATAATTTTTTGGACAGTTCGTATTCATCAGAAATAAAGAAAGCCGCCTCCAGTCCTTTTTCAACTTCTAAATACTTCGGAGAAATGGAAGAACCCTCTACCGAATTGAGATCACCGGGAGTTAATTTCAGACGGGTCACGGTAAAACCGGCATTGATGCGTTGCAGGGAGTTGGGTGAATAGGTAATCTCTGATTTGAAGTTTTGATAAATCAGCCGGGTATCAAATTTAAAGCCGGTCTTCAGTTGATCCGATTCAGTACTCGTTTTATAGTCTGATTGAACCGCTAATAAGTTGAGATTAAATTTAGGGGAGAAATAGTGGTTCCACCTTAAAGCAAGATTATTGTGGCCGTAACGCAGATCCGCTTGTTTGGGTACGATACCGGCAATGCTAAACAACGAATCGATGCGGTATGAATCGTGGCTTATATAACTGGTCAGCGAGATATTATCCTTGTTGGTAGGCCTCCAGGAAATCTTATTGGCCAGATCAAAAAATACCGGTTTGTTGTTGGGCAATCTTCTTTTACCCAGGGAATTCAGTAACACATTGTTATAAAATTTGATCAGGTATTCATTGAACGAAACCCGCGATGAACTCAGCAGCCCCAATTTTCCCTGGATTATAGGGACTTCAGCGTGCAGCCGGTTTGAAATCATACCAATGCCTCCTTTCAAATTGAATTTTTCCATGTTGGGTTCAGCAAGCCTGACATCCAGGACACCGGCAGTGCGTCCTCCATACCTCGCCGGGATCGAACCTTTGTATAATTGAAGCTCCCGGATTCCATCCGTAGGAAAAATTGAAAACAATCCCAATAAATGGGTGGGATTAAATATGGGCATATAATCCAATAAAATCAGGTTCTGATCTACTGAACCCCCACGGATATTGATGCCATTGGCCCCTTCACCTACCGCGGAAACCCCGGGCAGGCTTTGAAGACTGCGAAGAACATCCAGCTCCCCGGCGGCGGGTGGTAATTTTTGAACAGCTTTAAGGTTCATTATGCTAACCCCCAGTGCCGGGCTTTCCAGGTTGCGGGTTTCACTTTGAGAACTAATCACGATTTCTTCCAATTGAGTGAGGATATTTTCCATTTTGATCACTATCGGCTTGTCATTCTGAACCGAGTAGCGGTAGGAATAAGGTTTATACCCCAGGCTTGAAAGGCTAACATTGTGTTCTCCACATTTAACGGCCATTCGCACACGGCCCATGGAGTCTGTAACCTGGAAGGTTTCCAGGCCATCCATTTTCAGCACTGCTCCGTGAAGGGCTTCACCGGTTTGAGCATCCGTAACCCTCGCGACAAAATAACAAGGAGTCTGGGCAAAAGATTCTAAAGCACAAAAGCACAATACAATACCAAGGTATTTAATATGGTGGAGAGCATTATTCATACAAGGAAAACAAATATAGTTTTATTCGCAGATCTTTGGGATATTCACGATCGACAAAAACTTTATAATTAACTTATTAAAATGGCTATGGAGTTAGGTATTTACAGCTTTGCAGAGATGTCACTTTCAGGCGAAAAGGGTACTACAGGGCATCAGCGCCTAATTGAATTGATGGAGGAAATTGAAATAGCAGATCAACTGGGGTTGGACGTTTTTGCGGTTGGTGAACATCATCGTCCTGATTTTGCCGCTTCAGCACCTGCCGTGATACTTGCAGCAGCAGCAGCAAAGACCCATACTATACGTTTGTCCAGCGCCGTTACCGTGTTGAGCAGTGATGATCCGGTAAGGGTATTCCAACAATTTGCCACCTTGGATTTATTGTCTTCAGGACGAGCGGAGATCATGGCTGGCCGGGGTTCATTCATCGAATCTTTTCCTTTGTTTGGTTATGACTTAAACGAATATGATGTTTTATTCGAAGAAAAATTAGATCTCCTCATACAAATCAATGCCGCGGAAAAGGTTAGTTGGAAAGGGAAATCCCGGCCGTCCATTACTAACCTCGGGGTCTACCCGCGTCCCCTGCAATCAAAACTACCGATTTGGATTGCTTCCGGAGGTACCCCGGAATCCGCACAAAGGGCGGCATCCTTGGGTTTGCCCCTGGCCCTGGCTATCATCGGTGGATCTCCCAGCCAGTTTGTGCCATTCATCAATTTTTATAAAAAATCGTATGACCAGGCTGGTTTTGATAAGTCATCTATGCAAGTCGGAATTAATTCTCATGTATTTATTCAGGAAAGTTCGCAACAGGCAGCAGATATATTTTACGGACCATACGCCGAGGTCATGGGAAGGATAGGAAAAGAAAGGGGCTGGGGTCCCATGCAACGCGGCCAGTATGAGCAAATGCGGTCTTTACACGGATCTCTTTTAGTAGGCAGTCCACAACAGGTGATTGATAAAATTGCTTATCAGTATGAATTATTTAAAAACACCAGGTTTCTGGCACAAATGAGTGTAGGGCCACTACCGCATCAAAAAATAATGCAATCCATAGAATTGTTCGGGACCCAGGTGGCTCCGGCTATTAGAAAGATGTTTAAACCGGTCCGGGATTAGCTGGAGGATTCTATCAGTCCAGTGAATTGTAATAGGTCCATAATGCGACCAGGTCTTGTTTTTTGACGGACAGTTTCCTTCGGTCAGCATAGGAGATTACCGATTTCTGGTGATCGGGAAACAATTCAAGTGTTTTCTTTAGTTTGTTAATGGGTACAGCAGGAAGGTTTCCAACTCGACTATAATATTGGTCGGGCTGGGTTATAAATTTTGCAGGGGTATTGGTATATTTCATGGCTTTGGCCAGTTGCATTTCCTGGAATTCAATCACTTTTTTAGAGAGCAATTTAATTTTACCACCAGCCAGTTCGGTAAAAAAGCCCGCTTTGATCTTTCCCGCAAAATTGTATGGTTCGACGATTAAAGTCATTTGATCGATTTGGATTTTTTTAATCTTGGGTGCCGGTTCCAGGATATGCACCTGGTCCTTGTATTGAAACTCAATTACATCTTCATAGATATTGTATTTCATCGGTAGGTTGTAAAAAGTGTCTTTATCAGTAGCTACTATGCCCGGGATAAAACTATCCCTGACATACATGCTCCCTTCTATGTCGGAGATATCGGTTTTAGGTATGGCCGCTTTTTTCATAATCAGTAACCGATCGGCTGGATTGTTACCAATCATAACACCCTGCCCCTGAATATTGGCAGATAATAATATAATACAAATACCTATGCAGCTGGCTCTGAATATTGCGATCCTCATTTTCTAAAGTTAGAAATAATTATTAAAAATTCATTTCAGGCTGCTCTCTATTTCGGAGAACAGCCCGATACCTGGACATTTTAGGAAATAACAAGGAATGTATCAAATGAAAGGTTTAGTCCAGGGCATTATAATAGGTCCATAAATCGATAAGATCGTCTCTTTTGACACCTAGTTTCCTGCGGTCTGCAAAGGACAGCACCGATTTCTGGTGGTCAGGAAAAGTTTCAATCGTCTTTTTAAGTTTATTGATTTGTAGGGCAGGGTTGTTGCCCATCCGGGTATAATACTCATCCGGGGAAGCTATAAATTTTGCGGGGGTATTGCTGGCTTGCAAGGCTTTCGCTGGTTGCAAGGGTTCAAATTTTACAATTTTTTTGGAAAACAATTTTACTTTCCCGTCGCTGAGCAGCGTAAAAAATCCGGTTTTGATCCGCCCATCTTCATTATAAGGTTGGACCACCAGTACCAAATCGTTTATGGTCACTTTTTTAATTGTCATTAAAGGATCCAGCAGAAAAAGCTGGCCTTTGTTGTCTTTAAACTCGATGACATCCTCGAAGATATTGTATTTCATGAGGACATTGTAAAAAGTATCTTTCAAGGTCTCGACGGTGCTCAACTGAAAGGAATCGTCTTCGTATCGGCTTCCCTCTACATCTTCAATGTCCATCCTGGGAACAGCTTCTTTATCATTGATGAGCAAGTGGTCTTTCAGGTTGGCTCCGGTCAATCCACCAGACCGTTGACTGCTCCCTTGCTGATAAATCACACAGGTAAAAACTGTTAATAATAGGTGTTTATAAATCCATTTATTCATACTTAAAATTAATCATATTATCAGACTTCGAAAACAACGTCTTGATAATCCAACCTCCTCCTTTCATAATAAATCCCCTCGGGTTTTCCTTTGCCGCAGGCAATGATCATAGAAATAAACGCGGACCGAGGCAAGCCTATGATTTTTTTAACATATTTTTCATCAAATCCTTCGAGAGGGCAGGTGTCGTAGCCCGCATCTGTCATGGCCAGCATAAAGTTTTCAGCGGCCAGCGCCAGGGATTTATTGGACACCAGTTGGGTATCCGCCAGCGTGATCCACCTTAGCATAGGTTTGCCGGTGAGATCGCGGAAAATCATAAATAACCATCGGATCAGGGTATAAAAACCTAAAAGATCAGTGCGGTATAAAAAAGGCATCAACCTGCCATAATAACGCAGTCCTTTCCTTAATCTTTTTTCATTTTTACTGCCCTGGGCCAGTTGAGTTTTGATCTCTTCCAGGTGCCAATGACATCTTTTATGCCAGAGGTCCCGGCGGCTCACAAATAATACCAGTTCGGAAGCGGTACGAAAAGCGTTTTGATTTAAGCCATAAGGCATGAGTACGTTGATTTTTTCTTTGGAGCGGATGCGATAAAACTCCCAGGTCTGGAGGTTGGATGAGTTGGGGGCGAGGATCGCTAGTTTTAATGCACGGGTGACGGACTCATGGTCAAAGGGGAAGGTTTCGTCGAAAATGCGAACGGATCGGCGGTGGAGGATGATTTCTTGGAGGGTCATGGTTATATTCTATTAGTTCAGACGAAAATTAATCATATAATATTTAATGAATGGGGGGGAAAGATCTCCATAAGAGTCCAAATCAGTTTAGGCCAATGAATAAATGGTAGGACCACTTTTTGCGTCTACCTGCGCAGTCATTGGGAAAAAATAATTCGTCAACCAATCGTAAAGGCTACTCCCGCCGAAAACGCGGATTTTCGTAGAAATACTTCCTCAAATCCGATACGGATAAAAGAATAATAGATAAGATAATAGCGTCACCGGCCTTCTGTGGAAACAGGCATCGCCGCTGTATAATCCTCAGATTTTAAGTCAGACCGGTTCCCAATTCAATATTTTCCCCCGTTCCATTGTAAAGGCCACCCCTGATCGTATTGGGGCCTGACACACAGATAGTCATCCTGATAAGATTCAGGCAACTCCGGGGCTCAATTTCCCAAAAGCAAGAGAAATTTATACCCATCCCACGGAGGGCAAAGGCTACTAATAGATTCCTTAAGCCACTCCCTTTAGATGCCATGTATATTGTTTAGATTTGGTTGACTACAGCAAAATTTTAAGACCAAATGACTACTCAGGCAAAAAGCAGATTAAACGCGATTCGACAAAGAATTTTTATCGCCATTTATGGAGTGAATACTCCTGGTGGTAAGCTGTTTGACCTGGTGCTATTGGTTTTTATCATACTCAGTGTGGGGGTGATCATGCTGGAAACCGTACCCAGTTTTGACCAAAGGTTTCATAAAGAATTATTTGTTTTAGAATGGGTATTTACCATATTGTTCACCCTGGAATATGGGCTGCGAATTTTTAGCACCAATAAACCAATAAAATATATTTTCAGTTTCTACGGAATCATTGATTTATTAGCTATACTTCCTATGTATATTTCCTTTTTTGTGGTTGGCAGCAATATTTTTAGCAGTGTAAGGACCCTCCGATTGCTTCGCCTTTTCCGTATTTTGAAACTTATCAAGTTCATTGACGAAGCCACCAGATTAAAAATTGCCCTTCTGCAAAGCAGGGCAAAAATTACGGTCTTCCTCTATGCCTTAATTATTATTGCCATGACCATCGGTACACTAATGTATTATATCGAAGGACCTGAAAATGGATTTACGAGTATTCCCAAAAGTATTTATTGGACCATTGTAACACTTACCACGGTCGGATATGGAGATATTGTGCCGCAAACCGCATTAGGCCAATTTTTATCCATGATACTTATGATCACAGGTTATGGAGTTATTGCCGTACCAACAGGAATTATAAGTGCTGAATTTATCAAACAAGGCCAAACGGAAGAAAGGAGGCACAACGGTATGGTATGTACCTTCTGTAATTTTGAAAAGCATAATGACAAGGCAGAATATTGTTATAACTGCGGCAATAAATTGAAACTGTAGGGTTTGGATAAATCTTTTGTAGCTCGTTTATTATATCCTTCGGCCTTTGCTTTTCCTTTCGCAGCGGGGAACGGGAAAGGTGTTCCACACGGAGTTCGTCCATGTTTATGGCTTCCTCCAGGTTGATTTCCCTGGATTTAATAGCGCGTAAATATCCTTTTATGGTATTAGGTGAAATGCCTGTTTCCCGGACAATACCTTTGATGGAATGTCCCTGGGCAAATAATAGTAGAATTTGTTTGAGTTGACTCATAAGAATTGGGTTGCCTGACATGTTTTGTGCTTTGATTTTCTGCAAAATCAGGCATCACATATCTACAATCCTTCTTTAAAACAGGGGGGTCTCTCGCCCAAAAGCGGGACGGAATAGTTAAAATTAGAGGGGCTTATATCCCCGAATATCCTATTTTGAGGGGGGCAGTCGCAGTTGCGGGACCCGGAATCAAAATTGCCTCAGGGGGTCAGTCCCGCAGCTGCGGGAGCCGGAATGGGGGGTCAATATGCCCCGGAATATACATTATATGAATTTTGTAATCGCTAATCAAGTAATAGTAACAGCAAAGTTTTGGAAAGAAGGGCTACCTGATGAGTATAAACTAATGGATGCACAAGCAATACAAGTTATAGAAGAAGCATTCCCTGGCAGAAAAGTAATCCAAATTGACTGCATGCCTTTACATCATGATGGTGC
>Ga0163144_10009515_pt1 | contig 20849 bp, 28 predicted proteins | sample OliLak19BULKMAT1_FD_123175 | JGI IMG/M metagenome (GOLD analysis project Ga0163144, IMG submission 123175) | Freshwater microbial mat bacterial communities from Lake Vanda, McMurdo Dry Valleys, Antarctica - Oligotrophic Lake LV.19.BULKMAT1 | ecosystem: Environmental > Aquatic > Freshwater >... | reverse complement strand
ACTTTTAATAATTCTGTTTTGTTTTTTGGGTTTGGCCGACTCAATGTATTTAACGTATGAACATTATTCAAATAGGATCCCACCTTGTGCCGTTGGTGCATTTTTCGATTGCGGATTAGTTTTGAAAAGCCAGTATGCAATGGTTTTTGGCGTGCCCTTGGCTTTAATTGGGGTGGTTCATTATTTGATCTTTTTTAATATCGCTTGTTGGGCTTTTGTTTCTATAAAACGTTTACCAATTTATTCACTTATTGTTCAATCGGTAGTTGGCTTTATAGCATCATTGTATTTTGTTTACCTACAAATTTTTGTGATTCATGCAATTTGTTTGTATTGTATGGTTTCTGCTTTGGTTAGTACGACAATTTTTATTTTTATTATGACTTTTTTTGGTAGCGCGCGAAAACGACTTTTTGGAATTGTTTTTGGAATTTTTTATCGAAATATATTAAAGCCGATTTTATTTAAATTTGATCCTGAAAAAGTACATGTAATGATGGTTAGTTTGGGTGAGGTTTTTGGAGGTTTGGGTGTAACAAAATTGATTACTAGATTTTTTGTGAAGGAAAAACAGTTAGAACTAGCGCAAAATATTCTGGGAATTAAATTTGAAAACTGCATTGGGCTCGCAGCGGGTTTTGATTATGAGGCTAGATTGACTCAAGCTTTGAGCGCGTGGGATTTTGGTTTTCAGAGTGTTGGAACGATTACGGATAAAGCATACGGAGGAAACGAAAAACCGATGCTTGGAAGATTGCCGAAATCCAAGTCGCTTATGGTAAATAAAGGGTACAAAAATCTTGGAGCTGAGGCTACTATATCTAAGCTTGAAAATTTGAAATTTGAAATTCCAGTGGGCGTTAGTATTGGCAGAACAAATTCAAAAAAGATGGTTTCACAAGAAGCGAGTGTAGTTGATATTGTTTCGTGCTTTAAAAAGTTTGAAAATTCGAAAGTGCAAAATTCTTATTACGAACTAAATATTAGTTGTCCAAATTTGCATGGCCCTGTTAGCTTTTATCCGTCTAAAAATCTTGAAGAATTGCTTTTTGCTGTTGATGGTTTGGATATAAAAAAGCCAATATTTGTAAAAATGCCGATAGAAAAAAACGATGATGAATTTTTGGGATTATTAAAAATAATTTCTGAACATAAAATTGCTGGGGTAATAATTGGAAATTTGCAAAAAGATCATAGTCATCCATCGCTTGACGTTGAGGAAGCTTCAAAGTTTGATGTGGGTGGATTCAGTGGAAAGCCGACTTTTGAAAGATCAAATCAGCTGATTAACCTTTGTTACAAAAATTATAAAGACCGATTCGTGATAATCGGGTGCGGCGGGGTATTTAACGCTGAAGACGCCTATGAAAAAATTCAGCGGGGAGCAGCGTTGGTGCAGATGATTACTGGAATGATTTTTGAAGGTCCTGAAATAATATCTGTAATTAATTTTGGATTAGTAGATTTGATGAAAAGAGATGGTTATTCGAATATTTCAGAAGTAATCGGCACAAAAAAAGGAGTTTAAAATGAAAGCACTGATGTTTTATGGAAAAGAAGATTTGCGTTTTGTTGAGATAGATAAACCTAGAATTTCTGAAAATGATGTTTTGTTGAAAATTAAAAAGGTGGGAATTTGCGGGACTGATTTGCATATTTATCACGGAGGGATGGCTGTTCCGACTCCTTTGGTGATTGGACATGAGTTTGTTGGTGAAGTAGCCGAAATTGGAGCGAATGTTAAAAATGTTAAGGTAGGAGAAAGGGCGGTCGCTGAACATGTTGCAAACTGTCATGAATGTAAATATTGTTTAATGGGTAGAAAAAACCTTTGTTTAAAGCCTACTGTCTTTGGTTTGGATCGCCCTGGCGCGTTGGCTGAGTATATGTCTATTCCGTCTGAACTAGTCTACGCACTACCTGAAGGTATGGATTATGACGCGGGGGTTTTGGTTGAGCCTTTGTCGATTGCTGTTTACGCAGTTCGTAAAAGTGGATTAAAAAAGGGTGATGAAATTGCTGTAATTGGACAAGGACCGATTGGACTGTTTGTTGATCAAATTGCTAGTTTAATTGGAGCTAAGGTTACGGGGGTTGATGTTTTGCCTTCACGGCTTGACTACGCTTTGGATCGTGGGTTGGTTGCAAATCGAATTAATTCGAAAGAAGAGAATGCGCTTGAGAATATCCTCAGAACTAATCCTCTTGGAGTATCTTGTGTTTTTGAAGTTGTCGGGCGTCAGGAAACTTTTGGCTTGGCCTTGGAGATTGTGGATAAAGGTGGGAAAGTGATGGTGCTCGGGGTGTTTAGTACCCCTGCAAGTGTTGAGATGATGAAGATTGTTAAAAAAGAGCTTGAGGTTTGTGGGGCTTGGACTTGTTTGAATTCTTTTCCTGAAACAATTGAACTTTTGGCTAGCGGGAAAATTTCTACTTCAGATTTTATAACTCACCGTTATAGTTTTTCTGATGCGATTCAGGCATTTGTTGACGCATCGAGCTATAGTGAGGCGAGAATTAAGAGCGTAATTGAGTTTTAATTCGGAATATCAGATATGGGAAGAATGGGACATATTGGCGGGCGAGGCGTGAGTAAGCAGCATTCAACTGTGATTGAGGCGGCACAAGATGTCGTAAAATATTTACAGAAAAATTCGGAAATTTCAAAAATTGCATTAGGTCGAATTGACGTACATCTGCCTTCTACCGAGTGGAGAATAAAAATGACTGAGATACGTGGCGGCCTAAAACTGCAGATTCGAGGTACTAATTCTATCCAACAGATTATGGTTTATACGACGGATTGTGTTGGTGTTGGAGCAAAGCTAAGGGCAGAGTTTTCCAATAAATTTATTATTTCTTAAATTTTATTTGCAGTTAGGCCAGGCATTTTCTCTACCGGTTGATAGCATCCAGGCTGCAGTTTTGATTGATTGTTCTGGGTCGACTCTTAAACTTTGGTCCGTATCAGTTCCCATAAGTTTTCTATAAGATTTCCAAGAGCTTTCTGAAAATTGATAGAGTCCGAGGTAATATAGATTGTGCGCGTTGATGTTGAGATTTGATTCGCAGATTGCTATTTTTCTTAGTTTTACTCTATCTATCTTGTATTGGTAGCTATATTTTGTAAACAGTGCATCTAGCTCTGGCCCTGTGGGCTGTTTTTTCTTTGCGATTAGGTTAGTATGTCTCGGTGTAGGTTTTTGGAAATATGGAGTTTGGGAAGGTATGGAGGACGAAATCGGCGTATTTTTTGGAGCTTGGAGTGGAGTTGGAATTGCTGTTGGATCTGGGGCTTTTGATAGATTTTGCGTATTTTGCCCAAGCACAGCAGGGGTGAATGGGTGTTGAATTATTTCAGTTGTAATGGGCGTAATTGGTTCTGGGGAAGCAATTAACGTTGATAAAATTAAAGCGAGAAAGATTATCATTTATTTGATGATAGTACCACAATAATTAGTTTATTGTTTTGTTATTGAATGACTAATAACTCTAGAGTATAATCGTTAGATATGAAAATAAAATATTTGTTTCCTTTAATTATTATATTTGTTACTTTTTTGGTTGGTTGTAGCGCAAAAACCGAAGGAAAGTCGACATCAACTCCTGCTGCTACTCAAAAAGTAGAAGATAAGATAAATTTAACAGCTACAGAGAAAATTGCTAATGCAATTGCAAATAATAAGTCGATAAAATGTGAAATATCTAAAAAAGATGGAAAAGATAGTATGACTTTTGAAATTAAAGGCAAAAAGTCTCGAGCTAGCGGTAGCTCTTTGTCTGGTGGTAAGGGTACGGGCTATATGCTTAATGACGGTGAGTTTATGTACATCTGGAATGATATTGATAAGACGGGCGTAAAAATTAGTTTAGCTATGGCTTCGCCGAGTGGTTCTACTGCTCCTAAACAGAAGTACAATGATTTTACAAAAGAAGATATTCAGAAGCAGTATGAAGAGATGGGATATAAATATGATTGTAATGAAGCGAAGATTGATGATGTAGATTTCGTGATTCCAGCTGATGTTGTATTTAGTGATATGTCTGTTATGACAAAATCGATCCAGGATATGCAAAAAAATGCTCAGGTTGATAAAACTCCAACACCTGAGGATTTGAAAAAGATGATGGATGACGCGAAGAAGTATCAAGGTAATTAATGGATACTCAAAACTTGCTATTTATTGTTTTTGCTGTTGTTATTGTAGGGTTTCTTGTTGCGGACCTTGGCTTTTTTAACCGAAAAGCCCATAAGGTTGAACCTAAATCTGCTTTGATCCAATCGCTTTTTTGGGTGGCTGTCTCTTTTGGTTTTGCGTTTTTGATCTTCCTATTTATTGATCGCGATACAGCGGCTGAGTTTATGAGTGCTTATGTGACCGAGAAGATGCTGTCCGTTGATAATTTGTTTGTAATAATGCTTTTATTCAACTATTTTAAACTTGAAGAAAAATATCATCATAAGGTTTTGTTTTGGGGGATACTTGGGGCAATTGTTTTTCGGGGTATATTTATTACGGTTGGCGCTTATGTAATAGATATGTTTCATTGGGTTTTGTATATATTTGGTGCACTTTTGGTTTATACAGGAATAAGGCTTTTGAATGACAAAAAGGAAGAACATGCAGATTTTGAGAAAAATGCTGTTTTTCGGTTCGCCCGTAAATATTTGCCTTTTAGTACTGAGCATCATGGCGGAAAATTTGTAATAGTCGAAAATGGTAAAAGAGTATTTACTTTATTATTTATGATCGTATTGCTTGTGGAAACGACTGATATAATTTTTGCTGTTGATTCTATTCCAGCTGCTTTTTCGATTTCGCAAAATTCTTTTGTTGTTTTTACCTCAAATATATTTGCTGTTATGGGACTTCGAGCGTTATTCTTTTTGATTGAGAGTGTTTTGCACAAATTTCATCATTTGCAAAAAGGGCTGTCTTTTATTTTGATATTTATTGGGCTCAAAATGTTGCTTGGAATATTTGAAGTGCATATATCGTCGCTTGCTTCATTTGGGGTTATTATGGCTGTCTTGGGGGCTTCGTTGCTGCTTTCTGTTTTGTATCCAAAAAAGTTTTGAAAGAAATATTATTTATGCAATCAACTTTTTTTGAAAAAGTGTATGAAATTGTTAAGAAGATTTCTGCAGGGAAGGTTTCTACGTATAAGGATATTGCGAGGCTCGCGGGTAGTCCAAATGCTTCAAGAGCCGTTGGTTGTGCAATGAAGAATAATCCAGACAAAAGTATTATTCCTTGTCACCGTATAGTGGGTGCTGATGGTAGTATGCACGGGTATGCTTTTGGAGGTGTTTTGGTAAAGATAAATATGTTGAAGGGCGAAGGCGTGTTTTTTAGAGGAGACTTTGTTGATTTGTCTAAGTCGCGTTGGGAAGGAGTCTAGAGAGATACTAATTGCTTCTTTCTAGTTTTTGATTATCGAGATATATTGTCTTTATGTTGATATCGGAAATTTATCATCCAGATCCTGTGACTATCAATTCTGAAGAAAGTATAGAAAATGCGATCAAACGGATGTTTGATCAAGTTTATAATGGATTTGTTGTTTGTGACGGGACGGGTCAAGTAGTTGGAGTTTTGTCTTTACAGGATATTGCTGCTGCTACAATTCCTCCTGAGTTTCAGCATAATACAAATTTGTCGATTGCTATGTACAAAAAAGGATTTTTTCAAGAACGATGCATCGAAATTAAACAGAAAAAAGTTAAAGATTTGATGCGAACTGACTACATTGAAGTGACATTTGAAACGAATATTATGGCGATTACTGCTGATTTTTTGAAAAACGATCTTTATATTGTACCGGTCTTTAATCAGAAAAAATTAGTAGGAATAATCACTAGAACTGAGATAAAGAAGGCACTTGCTCGCGGAATGGGAATATTAGCATAATATAATTATGGAAAATGTAGCCCTTTCGTTTTTTTCGATTGTTTCACTTTTGACACTTGTTGTCGTTTATTCATTTTTAATTACTGAAAAGATAAACAAAGTTATTGTAGCTGCGCTGGGTGCTGTTTTTTTGATTTTCATGCAGGTTTTTCGGACTGCGACGAATACTTCACAAGAAACAGCAATTAATTTCATAAGTCGAAATCTGGATGTGTTGGGGTTTGTGATTGGAATGATGATTCTCGTTGGAATTGTAAGAGAATCAGGAGTATTTGAAGCAGTTGCGATTTGGCTGGTGAAAAAAGTCAAAGGACGTCCAATACCTTTACTTATTGCGATGAGCTATTTAACTTTGTTTATGACAATATTTTTGTCGAATATTCCTACTGTACTTATCGTCACACCAATTATATTAATATTGGTTAAAGAACTAAAAGTTCCTTATTTTCCATTTCTTTTTTCGATGGTAACGATGGCGAATATTGGTGGAGCTGCTACTCCTATATCTGATCCTACGACTTATTATCAAGCTAAAACTGTTGGACTTGGATTTTTTGAAGTTGTAAGTAATTCTGGGCTGATAGTGTTGATTTTGTCAGTTGTTACTATGATTTATGTAATTTTGCTGTTTAGAAAACAGTTGGGTGCTGTAAAAGTATCGAGCTCAGATATATCAATGTATGATCCAAAATCAGCGATCAGAAATAAAAACATTTTATATATTGGAGTACCGATACTTGGTTTGGCAATTATCTTAATGTTGCTCAAAGAAACTATAAAGAATGCCTTTAATATTACTCTTGATAATGCTAGTATTACGATTTGCGCTGCATTTATTGTGATGTTTCTTTTTGGACGAGAGCCGAAGAAGGCTTTGTCGGAACTAATTGATTGGGAAATAATATTTTTCTTTTCAGGTTTATTTATTATTGTTGGTGCTCTGGAATTCACCCATGTTATAGATTTGCTAGCTCAAACACTGATTCAGGTAACTGCAGGAAGTAGTTCGATGTTGTTGTTTCTGATTTCATTGGGCTCTGGTTTGATTTCGACTTTTATCGACAACGTTCCATATAATATAACTATGGTTGGAGCTATACAATTGATGGCAAAAAGCGGTGTTCTTGTTTATCCACTTTGGTGGGCTTTGAATCTGGGAACGTCTGTTGGAGGAGCGGGGTCCCCAATTGGAGCTGCCTGTAATGTTATTGCACTTGGACAGGCAGAAAAAGAAGGAATGCATATCTCGTTCATGAAATATTTGATAGTTGGGTTGCCTTTGGTAATTATTAATTCTTTGGTTGCGTATGGTATTTTGTGGTTGAGATTTTTACACTAAGTTGTCAATTATATTCGCTTGATTTGAGAAAAGCATTGTTAGTCTATCAATTCCAACACCTATTCCTGCGTAGGACTTATCTTTGATTTTTTCTAATGACGTAAGAAAGCTTTGATCAATTGGTGGTGCTAAAATTTTGTTTTTTTGCCTAAAATTATTTTCTTGTTCAAATACTTTAATTATTGTTTTTGTGTCGGTATTTTCAGTATTTCCGTTTGCTAGCTCTATGTTTGCAATATATAGTTCGAATCGCTGGGCTAAATATGGTTTGTCATTTCTTGGAGTACATAGCGGTGAAGTTTTAGATGGAAAATCTGTTAGGAATATTGGAGTGATTGGTAGGTGTGGCTCGATTTCATTTAGAAATATTTGATCAAAGAGTGCGCCCCATGTTGTATTTTTAATATCGTATCCTTTTTGTTTAGCTACTTCAAAAAGCTTTGAGTCATCTAGAATATTCTCGATTTGAAGATTCGAGTATTGACTGATGAGATCAACAAGCGAAAGTATAGGCCATGGGGTTTTTAATTCGATTTGCTGGATTTGATATTCAAGTATAGTTGATGAGTTTTGGTTTTGGTAAGAATCGATGTGGTGCTTTATTGATAGAATAAGATCTTGGGTGTCTTTTATAATATCAAAGTAGTCTGCATTTTCCCTATACCACTCGAGCATTAAAAACTCTGGATTGTGCCTCGTTCCTGAGCTTTCCAGATTTCTGAAACTTTTACTTATACTAAAACAGTTTCCGACTCCAAGCGCTAATAGTTTTTTTAAATAACTTTCTGGTGAAGTTTGTAGATATAGACTGGTTTTTCCTTTTGTTGTATTCCAATCGGTTTTAAATGCGTAAATATTTGGCTCAAGGGGTAGAGCTTGATTTAAAACAGGTGTAATGACTTCATGGAAGCCTTTTTCGCTAAAAAATTTTCGAATAGCGATTATGATTTGTTCTTGGATAAATAATTGTTGAAGCTTTTGCATAAGGTTGAATTTAAACTGTAGTCATTTGTGCTATTTCTAAATATTCTTTAATTCCGCACATGAATTTGTGATCAGAGCAGCCGAGACAGTTTTTTAAATTGTTTGCTTGTTCCCAGCTTTGGATACGTTTATCAAGGGTAGATAGGAGATCTGGTATTGGTTCAGTTATCTCTCCGAGTGGCCTTACTCCTTCGCAGCAACCGTAAACTTTTCCAGTCGACATGACTGCGATTTGATAGCAGCCTAAATTTTTTGGAGGAAATACGTTTTTGGTTTTTATTACCTCGAGCATTTCCTGTTTTGTCAAAAAATCAAAATTGGTAGTTTCTCCTACGATATTTGATATTGGATGGTGGAGCAGATATTTTGGTGGTTTGCGAGGATGGTATGTGACCATCATTTTTTTATTTAATAATTTATCTAAATAAAGCTCGAATGTGTCGATATTGGGTAAATTTTGCTTGGTGACGATTGAAAAAATTTCAGAATGAAATCCAAATAAAATTGATTTTTTTAAAAAATCTGTGCTTTTTTTAAAATTCCCTTGGCCTCGATTCGAATCATGATATTCTGGGAGTCCATCGAGGGAAACGATAAGGTTGATCATGTTTGGTGTATCGAATTGGTCAAGCTTGTCTATTGTGCCATTGGTGATTATTTGTATGAATATACCTTGGGAGGAGAGAGTATTAACGAGATTGGGAAAATAGGCGAGAGAGAAAACTTCTCCACCACAAAAAGTGATGGTTTGGAGCTCTTGTGATTGTTTATATTTATTTACAAACTGGAGAATTTGATTTTGCGATAGAATCGGGGCTGTTTTTTGTGTATAGCAGATTTTACATTTAAGGTTGCATTTTTCGAGCGGGTTAATATAGATATGCTTTTTGACTTCTTCTAAATGTTTTTGGATATCTGGGCTCATATATTGTTGATATTATATCATTTTAGTTCATTTGAGGCTAATAGTTTTAATTGCGTTGAAGTTTTGTGCTATTATATATCCATGGTAAATATACTTTCTGAAATTTCGCACTTGAGCGTCGAAGAAGTTCTAAAAAAACTTGAAACGGGAGAGAAGGGGCTTGATTCTCGTGATGTTGCAAATCGTGTTGATCATTACGGGCGAAATGTGATTGTTGAGGAGAAGAGAACAAATTTTTTGATTGATTTTTTGCTGAATTTTAAAAATCCTTTGGTAATAATTTTGCTTATCGCTTGTGGCTTATCGTTTTCTTTGGGTGAAACTGTTGATGCTGCTATTATTTTTTCTATTGTCCTAATGAGCGTGATACTGAATTTTGTTCAGGAGTATAGTGCTAGTAAAGCAGCTCAAAAATTAAAAGAAAAAATTTCTACGACTGCTGCTGTCCTACGAGACGGGAAAGAAGTTGAAATTCCAATTTCTGAGGTTACTGTTGGAGATATTGTTATTTTGAATGCTGGAGATTTGGTGCCAGCTGACTCAAGAGTTATTTTTGCAAAAGATTTTTTCACAAACCAATCGTCTTTGACCGGTGAATCTTTTCCTGTTGAGAAAACTGCCCATGAGATAATTGGTGCTGATTTGGGCCTATCTGATCTAGTTAATATTGTATTTACCGGAAGCGCTGTTGAGACAGGTACTGCAAAAGTCGTGGTATTGAATGTAGGACAACATACCGAGTTTGGGAAAATTGCCCATAGTATGAATGTGCGTGCAGAAGAAAGTGATTTTAGTCGTGGAGTAAATAATTTTAGCTATGTGATTTTGCGGCTGACTGTCGTATTTGTTGCGATTGTTTTTGTGTTTAATTTTTTCTTAAAACATGATTTTTGGGGCTCTTTGTTTTTTGCAATTGCTATTGCTGTAGGATTAACGCCTGAACTTTTGCCAATGATTATGTCTATTACGATGGGCAAGGGGTCTTTGGCGATGGCAAAAAAAGGAGTTGTTGTTAAAAAATTGACCGCAATTCCAAATTTTGGAAGTATGGATATTTTGTGTACTGATAAAACTGGGACTTTGACTGAAGATCGGATTGAACTGGTTAAATACACTGATATTTCTGGAAATGAATCGGAACATGTTTTACTGCATGCTTATTTAAATAGTTTTTTTGAAACTAGTATTACTAATCCGATGGATGAGGCTGTGAGAAATTATAAGAAAATTGATATTGGTAATTATACAAAAGTTGACGAAGTACCTTTTGATTTTGTGCGAAAAAAGATGAGCATTATTGCTGAACTTGATGGGGCTCGTGTAATGATTACGAAAGGAGCACCGGAAGAGGTTGTTAAATCAAGTTCGTTTGTTGAAATTAATGGGGAGAAAAAAAATATTGATCATGTTCTTTCTGCTCAAATATTAAAGCAATACCAGGATTCCAGTGCAGACGGGTATCGTGTTTTAGCCGTTGCTATAAAGCCAATAAATGACAGGAAAGCGGTTTATTCAAAGAACGATGAGTCAGAAATGGAGCTGATTGGTTTTATTTCATTTTTGGATCCAGCCAAGAAAGATGTTAAAAATGTTTTGGCTGACTTGAATAAAATGGGAATTGAAGTGAAAGTGATCACTGGCGACAACGAGCTGGTGACTGAAAAGATTTGCCGAGATGTTGGTATGAATGTTAAAGGAGTTTTGCTTGGTCATGAGATTAGCACGATTACTAATGACGCTTTGCGAGTTGTGGCTGAAAAAACTACTATTTTTGCTCGTTTTGCTCCTGATGAGAAAAATAGAGTAATCCACGCTTTGAAATCAGGAAATCATGTGGTTGGCTATATGGGAGACGGGATTAATGATGCGCCTTCACTGCGGGCTGCTGATGTTGGAATTTCTGTTGCTAACGCTGTTGATGTTGCAAAGGAATCTGCACATATTATTTTGACTCATAGAAGTTTACGGGTTATGCGTGACGGCGTAATTGAGGGAAGAAAAACATTTGCGAATACGATGAAATATGTAATGATGGGGATTAGTTCGAACTTTGGGAATATGTTTAGCGTATTAGGCGCTGTACTGTTTTTGCCATTTTTACCAATGTTGCCAATACAAATATTATTAAATAATTTGTTGTATGACTTTTCTCAAGTTACGATTCCTACTGACAAAGTTGACCGTGATTATATTGATAGACCCCAAAGGTGGGACATGGGGTTTATCAAAAAATTCATGTTAACGTTTGGCCCTATCAGTTCATTTTTTGACTTTGTAACATTCTATTTACTATTTGCTGTTTTTAAATTACCAGCTGCTGCTTTTCAAACCGGATGGTTTTTGGAATCCCTCGCTACGCAAACTTTTGTGATTTATATAATTCGAACTAAGAAGTTGCCTTTTATTGAAAGTATGCCGAGTCGTTCTTTGATGATTTCAACCGTAGTTTTTGTAGGTATTGGGTGGCTTCTACCTTATACGTCTATAGGGAATTATTTTGGATTTTATCCTTTGCCTTTAGTTGTTCTTTTGAGCATCGTAATTGTTGTTTGTTTGTATTTAATAAGCGTAGAGATTGCAAAGCGTGTGTTCTACAAAAAAGTTGCAGTTAAAATTGTATGAGTGTAGTAGAAAATAAATTAAGAATTAATGTGTATTTGGCTAGGTGTGGCGCAGCGTCTCGTCGTGGCGCTGACCTAATGATTGTAAGTGGTCGAGTTCGAGTAAACGGAGGAGTAGTTAGTCAACTGGGGCTAATGGTTGACTTGGACAACGACATTGTTGAGCTTGACGGAAATAAAATTGATCAGCTTGAAAAAAAAGTCTATTACGCTGTATATAAACCAATTGGGTACACCTCAACGGTTGAAGATTGTCATGCAGAAAAAACCGTGATTGACCTATTCCCTGCAACTGAGAGACTTTTCCCAGTTGGGCGCTTGGATAAAGATTCTGAGGGGTTGATGATTGTGACAAACGACGGGGACTTTGCATATAGATTGACCCATCCCAAACATGAAGTGTCAAAGGTTTATCTGGTAACAGTCAGAGGAAAGATTTCTGAACTAAAATTGCAAAAACTTCGTGATGGCGTTGAGCTTGATGATGAGATGACTGCTCCTGCTCTTGTAAAAATTGTAGAGCGAACAAAGGATGGAGCTGTGCTGGAATTTAAAATACATGAAGGGATGAAAAGACAAATTCGACGAATGTGCGCTGAAGTTAATTTTTTTGTACTTAAACTTGTAAGAATTAAAATTGGTTCTTTGGAGCTCGGGAAGCTGGGTCCAGGATCGTATAGAATTTTGAAGCAAATTGAAGTTCAATAATTTGCAAAGCAACATTCGATAGGATTATAATCTTCACATGATAAAGAATGGACATTTATGAGGCCAGAAAAGTTAAAAACTAAAATATTTTTGGATAGTGGTAATCCTGAAGAAACCAAAGAAATATTAGGTCTGATTGGTTTTTTGGATGGACAGACGACTAATCCGAGTTTGGTTGCCAAAAATCCAGAAATACTCGCCAGAAAAGAAAAAGGGGAGAGATTTGGACGAGATGAGATTGTCGAAAAGTATAGAAGTATAGTTGAAGAAATTTCGGCGTTGATACCAAACGGTTCGGTGTCTATTGAAGTTGACGCTAGTCGTGACTCTACTGCGATCTCAATGTTTGAGCAAGGAAGACATATGAATAGCTGGATTCCGAACGCTCATATAAAATATCCGACGATCTCTGAAGGAATTTCTGCTGCTGAGGAGTCTGTCAAAGATGGCATAAAGGTCAATATGACTTTGGTTTTTTCACAAAATCAAGGCGCTGCTGTTTATTCTGCGACGATGGGCGCTAATCGAGGAGATGTTTTTGTGTCTCCATTTATCGGAAGGCTTGATGACAGGGGTGAGAATGGTTTGGATTTTATACGGAATATGCAAAAAATGTATTCTGATTCGGATGATCATGTTGAGGTACTTGCTGCGAGTATTCGAAGTCTGGAACATTTTCTAGCGTGTTTGGCATTAAAAGTTGATATCGTAACTGTTCCATTTAAGGTTCTGAAAACTTGGAGTGAAAGTGGAATGATTGTTCCTGATGATGATTATGTTTATCAAGCGGGTCAAGCGTTGAAGAAAATTGATTATCAAGAGATTGCTTTGGATAAGCCGTGGATCGAATACGATGTTCAAGATGACTTGACTGATAGTGGACTCAGTAAATTTACTAGTGACTGGAAAAGTTTGATTAATTAATATTTTGGAGGATTTATGTCTATAAATAATGAAGAGTTTAAGGTTCGAGGTGAAGATTTGATAAAAAAAGTAAAAGAGCTGATTGCCGAGGGTAATGTTCGAAAGATTACGATTAAAGATAAGGATGACAAAGTGATTGCAACTTTCCCTTTGACTCTTGGTGTAGTTGGTGCTGTTATAGCTCCTGTAGTTGCGGCTATTGGTGCTCTTGCTGCTTTACTTACAGAATGTACTATTAGTGTCGAACGCGATTAGTTGCAGATTTTACAATCTTTTTTGTGAGTCACCATAATATATACGGCAGACACTCCAACTAATACATATACTAGTTTTTCAAGCATAGGAGCGGTAGCAAGAATTGTATGTACTAAATTGAAATCAAATAGTCCAACAAGACCCCAGTTGACTGCTCCTACTATTGTTAATAGAAAAGCTACCATGTGAAGTGCTTTCATATTTTCCTCCTTTTGTAATAATAAGTTTAGTCTGATCTTTGTTTGAAGATGTTGTCAATGAGGAACACAAAAATTATTTTATTCTTTTTCGCCCCAATCGCGCATTTTGCAGATTATGTCGTTTAGGGAGTGGCCTTTTTTTGTTAAAGAGTATTCTACGTGGGGTGGAACTTCTGCAAACACTTTTCTTGTTATGAGTTTGTCTTCTTCTAGTTCTTGTAGGCGAAGTGATAGTGTTCGAGGGCTTATTCCTGCTAAAGCTTTTTGAATTTGACCGAATCTTTTTGGTTGGTCAAAGAGTTGGTGTAGGATTAAAATTGTCCATTTGCTGCCAATTATTTTGATAGTTTTTGCAACTCCACAAGTTTTGTGATCGATGTGGACATTTTGGATTGATGATAAAGTGTTCATATAATTGATTGCAAAACCTTTTTGAAAACACTTTTTACGCTCCGACATCAGACTTGTTAATGAAAATTTATTGAAGTCTTCTGAGTCGCTTAAAGTGTTCTCTGCAGCGGTTTTGCTAAATAATTACTGATATTCTACTATATATTTTTTATATTGCTATACTTAATGTAACTACTTTACTTAATGAAGCGTCGTGATAAGATTAATTTCTATTAATAAAGTTTAAAGATTTGGAGATATTTTATGTCAGATAAGCCACATATTCAGATAATTTTGGGAAGTATACGAAAGGGGCGACAAGGGGAGAAGGTTGCAAAATGGATACACGAAGAGGCGAAAAAGCACGATGATTTTACTGTTGAATTAATTGATCTACTTGATCATCCGCTTCCATTTTTTGATGAAGCTGTGTCGCCTGCATATAATCAAGGGAACTATACTCATCCCGAGGGCAAGGCTTGGGCTACTTTGGTAAATAAAGCAGATGGATATATTGTTGTGACACCTGAGTACAACCATGGCTACCCCGCAGTTTTGAAGAATGCTTTGGACTATGCGTATACAGAGTGGAATAAAAAGCCAATGGCTGTTGTGAGCTATTCGGTTGGTCCTGTTGGTGGAGCTCGTGCTGTTCAGGAGCTTCGAACTGTTGCAATTGAACTTCAAATGGCGCCTCTTCGAGGTGGTGTGCATATTGGCGGTGTTCATGAGGCTTTTGATGAAGTTGGCAATCCTAAAGATGAGCGATACAACCATGCTGCAACCAGTATGTTTGAACATTTGATGTGGTGGACTAAGGCCTTGAAGAATGCAAGATAATCGTGATATGTTTTGAAGTATGACAGCCCAGTTACCAAATAAAGCCACGCTTGCTGAGATGCAAAAATATTTGCATCAAAAGGTCATTGAGCGTGGCTTTTCTGATCAAACTTTGCCTGAGTATTTTATGCTTCTTGCCGAAGAAGTTGGTGAACTTATCAAGGCAGGGCGAAAGAATTTGAAAACTAAGAAAGATTTAAGCTCGGATTTTTCTTCTGTCGAGGATGAAGCCGCAGATGTTTTTATATATTTGCTTGAGATTTGTAATGTATTAGGTGTGGATTTGGAAACGGCATTTCGAAATAAAGAAGAAAAAAACAACAAGCGAACATGGAGTTAGTTATGGATGTGCGGATTGAGCCAAGCTGGAAAGCTGAACTGAATGATGAATTCTCGAAAGAATATTTTTCAACTCTGACTTCTTTTGTGAAGGGTGAATATTTGTCGAAGCGGGTATATCCGCCGCCTTCTCGAGTGTTTTATGCTTTTGATAAATGCCCCCTTGATAATGTAAAAGTCGTGATTTTAGGGCAGGATCCGTATCACGGCGCTATTCAAGCGAATGGTCTTTGTTTTGCCGTCAATGATGGAGTTTCATTGCCGCCATCTTTATTAAATATTTATAAAGAGATTGAAAGTGATACGGGTGAACCGCGTTTGCCAAACGGAGATTTGACTCCTTGGGCTGAGCAAGGAGTGCTGCTTTTAAATGCGACACTAACTGTTGTTGCAGGGACGGCTGCATCTCATCAAGGTAAGGGTTGGGAAGTTTTTACTGATGCGGTGATTAAAAAAATATCGGATAAAAAAAGTGAAATTGTGTTTATTTTGTGGGGGAATTACGCACGCCGGAAAAAAGCTTTGATTGATGAAAGTAAGCATTTAATTTTGGAATCGGCGCATCCGTCGCCCTTGTCTGCTTATTCTGGGTTTTTTGGTAATCATCATTTTTCAAAAACGAATGAATATTTAGTGTCTGAGGGTAAAACGCCTATTAGTTGGGGAAGGGAGTAGTATTTATTCAAACATATCTGCAGCGGGTTTGGGTTACTCTAGTTTTTTAATTTGATTGATGTAATCATTTGGTCAAGCTGTTTTTCGAGTGTTTGATCTCTCTCTTGAAGCCTTATGTTTGCGATGAATGATTGATTTGAATTTTGTGTTTTTGAATTGATGTAGTACCAGAATGAGCCCTCTTCCTCTGTTATATACCCTTACAATTTGAAATAGTTTATAAATTGTGGGCATTATACGTTATTTAAATGGTTTGCACTTTTATAAAAGTTGCAAAGGTGAGTTATATGAGTATATATTTGTATCCTGAATTATTATCGATATTAATATTTTTGATTTCTGCGTTTGGAAATGATTCTCTAATCTGATCTATTGTTAATGGAGATTGATCAGAAATGGCGATAGATTGCTCATTTTGTAGTTCGGGAATTTCTAATTCGATCGTTTCGAGCTGTGTAGATGTGTTTTGAACTATTTTTGGATTCCAGTTGTCTGGATAGTTAAAAGATATATATTGGCCGTTAAAAGTTTTTAACTTTGTTGAAATCTGTGGTTTGTTTGTTGATTTTGGAGTAACTGTTGGACTAGATGAAGGATAGACTGTGCTTCGAAGACTAGTGGTTTGGAGTGGAGGATCTGTTGATTTGGTATTTTTTGTGAGGCTTTTGTGGGAATCATCAAAACTGCTGTTGTGAGCGCTACAATTACAACTAAGAGTAATAGCGCGATAGCGATTAGAGATTTTTCTAATTTGTGCATATTCTATTATTTTAAATCGTTTTTGTATTCTTTGAGTAGTTTTTGGATTTTTGGACTGATTACAATGCTGCAATAGTTTGAATTTGCATTGCGGTTGTAGAAGTTTTGATGATAGTCTTCGGCTGGATAGAAGTTTGTGATCTGAGTGATCTCGGTGACGATTGGATCTGAATAGATTTTTTCTTGATCTATTTTTTGTTTAATTTTTTCTGCTGACTGTTTTTGATCAGGGGAGTTATAGAAAATGGCTGAGCGGTATTGAGTTCCGTGATCGCCGCCTTGAGCGTTTAGTGTGGTTGGATCGTGAAGGTGGAAAAATATTTCGGCTAATTTTTCGAATGGAATGATTTGAGGATCAAATTGGATTTGAATGCTTTCAGCGTGGCCCGTCGTTCCTTGGGAGACCTCTTGATATGTCGGGTTTGGTGTTTGGCCGCCAGAATATCCTGAAGTAACTGAGGCTACTCCTTTGAGTTTTTGAAATATTGCTTCTGTGCACCAAAAGCACCCACTGGCAAATGTTGCTGTTTCCATAAATATATTTTAACAGAAAAAAATAATTATGCATATTTATTGATCTTTGGTTAATATTCGGGTATTATGATTTCACGATGATTCCACTTGCTGATCGGATGCGACCAAATAGTTTGCTTGAATATATTGGGCAGAAACATATATTGGGTGATGGAAAATTATTGCGAAAAGCGCTGGATCAGAAAAAATTGTTTTCGATGATTTTGTGGGGACCACCTGGAGTGGGGAAAACTACTCTTGCCAGATTGATTGCTCGGGAGTCTGGTTGCGAGTTTTTGGAGTTTAGTGCGGTTTCAACGGGAATAGCTGAGATCAAAAAAGTGATTGCAGGGCTTTCGGGCGGATTATTTTCTCCAATTGTTTTTGTTGATGAAATTCATAGGTTTAATAAAGCGCAACAGGATGCATTTTTGCCTTTAGTCGAGAGTGGAAAGATTATTCTGATTGGTGCGACGACGGAGAATCCGAGTTTTGAGATTATTGCGCCATTATTATCACGGGCACGAGTGTTTGTTTTGCAACAACTAAGCACTAATGAGTTGAAGGAAGTGGTGACCCGCGCGTTGAAAGACAAGATCAGTGGGTTTGGAAATTATGATGTTTTGATTAATGATGACGCTTTGGATTTTTTGATTGAAGGATCGAGTGGAGATGGGCGACGGCTTTTGAATAGTTTGGAGATTGCTGTGATGGTTGAGATGGAGAGTGATACTGCTTATGAGAATAATAAAATTGTTTTGACGAAAGAGAAGATTGAAGAGGCTTTGCAGTATAGGGCGCTTGGATATGATAAGGGCGGGGAGGAGCATTATAATACTATTAGTGCGTTTATTAAATCGATGAGGGCGAGTAATATTGACGCTTCGCTGTATTATTTAGCGCGGATGGTTGAGGCTGGAGAGGATGCTTTGTTTGTCGCGCGGCGGATGGTGATTTTTGCCAGTGAAGACGTTGGGATGGCTCAGTCAACTGCGCTGGTTGTTGCAAATGAAGTGTTTCGCGCTTGTGAAGTGATTGGATATCCAGAGTGTGCGATTAATCTTGCTCACGGCGTGGTGTATTTGGCGAGCGCGCCGAAGGATAGGCGAGCAAATGATGGGTTTCGTGCGGCGCAGGAGGATGTGCGGATGTTTGGGAATTTGCCGATACCATTCAAGTTGCGTAACGCTCCAACGAAGTTGATGAAGAATGAAGGGTATGGGAAAGATTACTCTATGTATGGAGATCCGGATTTACTGCCGGAGAAATTGAAAAGGAAGAAGTATTTTTGAGCTTAAATTATTGGCTTGACACCGCATGTAATTCAGTATAGACTGAATTACAGTATGAATGATGTTAGATATATTAAATCATTTAGTCGGGGTCAGATCACTATTCCTAAGGATATTAGGGATGTTTTGGGTTTGACTGAGGAGTTTTGGTTAAAGCTATCCCTTGATAAAGGGAAAATTGTTGCGGAGCCGGTTACACAGGGAAATGATGTAGATTTGTACAAGCAGAAGCTATTGAAAATTGAAGGTGACTGGTTTATTGAGTCAGAACTGGCAAAAAACCGTGCTTCTTTGGAGAAAAAATTAAAATCTAGGTCTTTATGAAATTGTTATCGGATACTTCTGTTATTGTGCAATTTTTGCGGAGTAGTAATAAACAGGAAAGCCTGCTTTATAAACTAGTTGAGCAAAAAAACGAATTATTTGTTTCTGTAATTACGCATACTGAGCTGTGGAGTGGAAAGAGTGTATGGGAAAGAGAGAAGGCTCGAAACGAACTTAATGAGTTGTTTTCAGGATTAAAACTATTATCTTTGGATTTGGATATTTCTAAAAAAGCAGGAGAGTTTAAGGCTCGAGTGCATGACACAATGCTGATTGATTGTGTGATTGCTGCGACGGGGTTTGTACATGGATTGGATGTCGTGACCTTGAATAACAAAGATTTTGAGCGGATTAAAGAAGTAAAGTTGTATAAATTATAGTACTAGTTTATAATTGTTGTTCTTGACAAGTGTATATTTAAGTATATATTTAAATGTATATGGATTATATCACTACTACAGATTTACGTACGAAATCACCTGAACTCGTGGCTGCTTTGGAGGCTGGGAAGTCTGTGAAGTTGGTTCATAGGTCAAAAGTTGTAGGGACGATTGATCCGCCTACTCGTGAGCCAGTACTTTTTGATAGTGCTGCGGTAAAAAAAATAGTTGCGCATATCCCAAAACTCCCGCATTTGTCTGATGAAGAACGTGATCGAATATATAGAGAAGAGATGGAGAAAAAGCATGGGGCGCTTATTTCTGGACGTTAATATTATTATTGATATTATTGAAAAGCGATCTGACTTGACTATGGACAACTTGTCGGGATATTTTGTATATCTTTCCCCGCTATCACTCCACATCTTGCTTTATCTTTACAAGAAAAAAATTCCTTATTCTGTTCTTAATGATTTTGCTTCAAAGATTAATTTAATCGAATTTGATAATGCGATTACAAATTCATCTTTAATTGGTCCAACAGAGGATTTTGACGATAATGTGCAGCTTCACTCGGCTTCAAGAGGTGAATGTGACTATTTTTTAACTCGTGATAAAAAATTGCTTGATATGAAGTTTTTTGGGAAGATGAGAATTGTCGAAAAAATATGAAGACTTTGGTTACTGCTTATTCAAATCCTGACCTTGACGGCACGGCTTGTGCAATTGCTTATGCGAGATTTTAGTATATTTTGTGATTTTGATTTAAGTGTTAAACCTAATTGGCTGGATTCGTTTCGGGCGAAATACGATGACCCGCTACCGTATCATTTCACCTTGAAAAACTCTACATATTTAGAGAATATGAGCGAGGAAGTGATTAAGAGTATTTTGCAACAAATTTTACATTCACATTTTCCTTCAAGCTGCGGTTTAGTGGGGTATTTCATGCTCAGACTAGAATGGGCGAGTGTATCATGATTCGGGCTGAGCTAAGCCAGAATTCGGATAGCTTGTTTTTGCTTCAACGTGAAGTGCGAGAAAAATTTGAGTTAGCTGGACCTCATATTAAAGCTTCGTTTTTGGAATACGAAACTAATTTTAGCCCTCATATAACAATAGGTAGACATCTTGATTCTTTGGCATTTAATCTTGCTTGGGAGGGGATTCAAAGTCATGGTGATTTTGTCTGCGAAGCAGAAATAAATGCTGTGTCTCTTGTTATTGCTGAAGCTGATGATGAGCAGGAAGATTTTTCAACTAGAGTTGCTATTCAATACAGTTTGTTGCCTAGAAGCTGACAGGGAAGAAATATATTTGATCTTTACTCTTGGTGCAAGAGGAATAGAATCACGGTGTATGAGGAATTTACTTGCAGATTGATTGTGCATTTTGTTATGAATGAAAAAATTTTAGTACCGATGACTATTTATAAGTCAAATCCAGAGACGATTGCTCCGATGGATTTT
>Ga0163144_10009514_pt1 | contig 20849 bp, 15 predicted proteins | sample OliLak19BULKMAT1_FD_123175 | JGI IMG/M metagenome (GOLD analysis project Ga0163144, IMG submission 123175) | Freshwater microbial mat bacterial communities from Lake Vanda, McMurdo Dry Valleys, Antarctica - Oligotrophic Lake LV.19.BULKMAT1 | ecosystem: Environmental > Aquatic > Freshwater >... | reverse complement strand
TGAAGGCCTTCGGGGAGGGCGTGCTGCTGCCGGACGGCTCGATGGACCGCGCCAGGGTGGCGGAGCTGGTGTTCGCGGATCCGGCGAAGCGGCGGGCGCTGAACGGGATCGTCCACCCGAGGATCGCGGCGCTGTCGGCGCAACGGATGGCCGAGCTTGCCGCGGCGGGGGAGCCGCTCGCTTGCTACGAGGCGGCCCTGCTGGTCGAGAACGGGATGGTCGAGGCGTTTCGACCGCTGGTGGTGGTGGCCGCGCCGGAAGAGACCCAGGTGGCGCGGGCGATGGTGCGCGACAGCGCGACCGAGGAGCAGGCGCGGGCCCGCATCGCGGCGCAGCTGCCTCTTGCAACGAAGGTGGCGGCGGCGGACTTCGTGATCGACAACGGGGGCGACCCGGCGGCGACCGAGAGGCAAGTGGACGAGGTGCTGGCGGCGATCCGGGCGAAGCTGGGGATCGGGTAGGGGCCGGGCGGTAGCAAAAGCGACACACCCTGGCACGGCGTGATGGCGAACGGCGCCGCGGGCATCACCGCGCGCACACCTCCGAGGATGCTCCAGCGGCCATGGGGTCGGGCAGGCGCTCCGATTCGACGCCGTTTGAAGGATCGCGAGCAGCCACGGGACCGCGACGCGGGTTTGGCACGATGGCTGCTGGAGCAGCGGCTATGGATCGCTCGTTTGCTTTTCGCCGTCTCCTCGTCTCGCGCTGGATTCCGCTCCTCGGGTTGACGCTCCCGGCCGTCGCGGCGGGTTTGCCCGCGTGCGGTGGCAACGTCGTGGTCGACGCGACCGCTGCCAACGGCGGTGGCGGAAGCGGCAGCGGTGGCAACGGCGGGACAGCCGGCAACGTGCAGGTCGGTGGCTCCGGTGGGAACGGCGGGTTCGGGGCCGGTCAGCAGGGCGGCTTCGGCGGAAGTGGCGGCCTGGGCGGATTCGGTCCCGGGACGACGCTCGAGTGCATCGATCCGATCCCGAGCAACCCGGGTGAAACGTACTGCCCGGACACCGACGAAGCCTACCAGTACGTGAACACCGGCGAGTGCGGCTGGATTCAGAGCGGGCCGGCCGTGCAGGACGAGCAGTGCTGCTACGTGGTCGTCGATCAGGAGTGCGGCAAGGTCGGGCGGCCGTACCTGGTCGACGGGCGGGCGCACACGGCGGCCATCGAGCCCGGCGCGACCGGGTGGCTCGGGGACGAGGGGCGCTGCCCCGAGGTGGCGGCGCTCACGACGTCGCAGCGCGCGGCGCTCGCCGAGGCGTGGGCCCGCGACGGGCTGATGGAGCACGCGTCGGTGGCGTCGTTCGGGCGGTTCGCGCTGGAGCTGCTCGCGGCGGGCGCCCCGGCGGCGCTGGTGGCCGATGCGCACCGTGCGGCGCTCGACGAGGTCCGCCACGCCAAGCTGTGCCTGAGCCTGGCCAGCGCCTATTCCGGCGACTCGATCGTGCCGGGCCCGTTCGATTTCGGGCGCGGCGTCGCGATCGAGTCGAACCTGCCGGGGATCGCCGCGAGGACGTTCCTGGAAGGCTGCGTCGGCGAGACGCTGGCGGCCGTCCAGGCGGTGGAGCAGCTCGCGGCCGCGACGGATCCGGCGGTGCGCGCGGTGCTCGAGATCATCGCCGAGGACGAGGCGCGGCACGCCGAGCTGGCGTGGCGGACGGTGGCGTGGGCGCTGAAGAGCGGCGGCGAGCCGGTGCGGGCGGCGCTGCGCGAGGCGCTCGGGCGAGTGACCATCAGCGCGGGCGACGGCGCGGCGGACGCGACGCTGCGGGCCCACGGGCGGCTCGACGGCGTGAGCACGCGGGCCGCCATGGAGCGGGCGTTGCGCGAGGTGGTGCTGCCGTGCGCGCAGCGGCTCCTGGCGGAGGCCGGGACGCGGATCGAGAGCATCGGCGAGGGCGCGGTGATGGCGTCGGCGTGAGCCGGCGGTGGGGGCTCGGGGGGTGAGCGCCCGCCACGGGCCCTGCGAGGGCGAGCGGCGGGCGATCTGGACGCCGCGGGCGCTTGGCCGTAGAAGTGCGGGATCGCATGGAATCGCGGCCAACCAGCAGCCCAGGCCGCGATGCTGTAGCGGGTCGGCGGCGCACGCTGCTCGCGGGTGGGGTGCCGGCGCTGCTGGTGACGGGCGCGTCGTTCCTGCAAGCCGAGGTGCTGCACGGGTCGTGGGATCGGCTGAACGCGATGCTGAGCGTGTGGAACCCGGCGCGCTCCAACGTGAACGACGCGCTGCCAGCCCTGGACGCTGCGCGCACGCTGCTCGAGACGCCGCACGGTCCCATCTACGACATGAGTCAGCCGGATCGCGCGGCGTTCCTTTACCCGCCGATCGCCGCTGCGATCTACGCGCCGCACGCCGGTGAGGGCGAGGGCGCGTTGTGGTCGCTCGTGTCGTTCCACCGGCTCGTCTTCCTGCTCGTCGCGCTGCTGCTGGCGGCCGCCCTGGTGGGCCCGCGCCGGCGCTGGCCGGCGTGGTTCGAGGGGCTCGGCGTCGGGCTCGCCATGGTGCTGTTCCTGCCCATGGTGCGGTCGCTGGAGCTGAACCAGGCCTCGCTCTATGTCGCCGCGTTCGTCGGCGCCGCGTGGGTCGCCCTGGACCGCGAGGCGGAGGTGCCGGCCGGCATTTTCCTGGCGCTCGCCGCCGCGGTGAAGCCGCACCTGTTCGCGGTGGTGCCGCTGCTCGCCTTCCATGCCCGGCGCACCGCGCTGGCGGCGTGCGTGGCAGGGGTCGCGCTGGGGGCGGCGTCGCTCGGGTACGCCGGCCTCGCGAACCACGTCACGTACGTGACGCACGTGTTGCCCGAGGCGGCGCGCGGCTACGCGTTCTACCCGAACCAGTCGTTCGGCGGGATGCTGCACCGGCTGCTGTCGAACGCACCGCTCGACGCGTTCGAGCTGATGGCGCCGGACGGGACAGTGATGCGCGCGACGCTGCTGCTCGGCGCGGCGCTCTACCTCGCGACCTTCGTGGTGATGTTCCGGGCGCGGGCTCGCAAAGATTTGCGCCGCGAGGCGCTGGCGGTCGGGTGGCTGGTCACGACCATGATCGCGCCGATCGCCTGGGGCCATCACTACGCGGCGGCGCTGTTCCCGCTGGCCTGGCTGGTGGGTCAGGTGCGCGACGGGGCGGAGCGTGGGGCGGCGCGGTTTGCCGCGGTGGCGGTGGGCTGTGCGCTCGTCGGATCGTACTTCGTCGTCGACGCGCTGAGCGGGGCGGCGGCGCGGATGCTCGCGTCGTACGGGCTGTTCGGTGGGCTGCTCGCGGCGGGAGCGTTTGCGGCTCCGCTGGTGCGGGAGGCGTTCGCGACCCAGGCATCGGTGGAGGCGGCGCACGCGATGGCGGAGGAGACAGCGCCCGAACGTGGAGCTGCCGTCGAGACCTTCGATCCGCGCGAGGCGGTGCCGGATCGGTGAGCGTGGTCGTGGACAGAGCGCGGCGAGCAGCGGCAAGAACGAGAAATGGAGTCGAGTCGTTCGAGCGCAGCGAGGGGGCGCCGGATCGGTGAGCTCGGTGGTGGCGGGCGTGGGAAGGACGCTGCGCGAAGCGGTGCGCTGCGGCGGTCACTGCAACGGGAAGAGGAGCGTGCGGTCCCGGGCCGCGGTGCGTCCGATGAGGCGGTCGCCGCGCAGGACGAGCATCGTGGTCTCGGCGCCGAGGACCTTGGCGGGGACGGGAAAGCCGGGCTGCTCGCAGGCGCGCGGGAGGTCGGCGGCGGGCAGCTCGATGCGGACTTGGGCCTCGCCGGCCTGCCAGGCGTAGGTGGCGGTGCCGGCGAGAGTGCCCTTGGCCTTGCAACGAAAGGGGCCGAGCTTTGTCTGGAAGCTCTCGGTGCGCTCGATGCGGAGTGAGGCGCGGCCGACGTCGCCGAGCGTGAGCGTCCGCGCGGTGACCACGTGGAACGTCTGCACGCCGTTCGGGTCGTTCACGAGGGCGCCATCGTCTTCGAACGTGTCGCCCCAGCGTGTGGCGACGCGGCGGAGCTGCGTGCCGGCGTCTTCGCGAGCGACCTTCGGGGGCGGGCCGGAGTCGCCGCCGCAGGCGACGGCCCCGTGCAGGACGACGAGGGTCAGCACGACGAGCGGGCGGAGGGGGTGGTTCATGCGTGCGGGGCTCGGCAGGGAACGGGCTGAAATGCCGCCGTCATGAGGGGATGCCGGCGACAGACTACGGGGGTTGGGGAAGCCCGGCCAAGTTCGCCCGGCCGGGGCGCGAGGGTTGCGGTGACGGTCGCGAGCGGGGCGGGCCGCGGCGGGTCGAAGCGGACCGAGGCCCCCGCGACGCCCGGTGGAAAAAAACGAGGCCGTGAGCCGTGTGGCCGGCCCGCGAGGACGTCATGGCAGGGACGTGATCCGGAGGAAATGCAATGAAAATGCGATTGATTGATAAGGTCATTGGAATGATGGCAATGATGAGCGGCGGCTGCGGCGGGCTCGTGATCGACCCCCGCGGGACCGACGGGCAAAACATCGACGACGTGGACGACCCCGTCGCGCCCCATGCCATCGCGATGACCATGGCCCAGTGAGGGGTGGCCGGTGGGTGCACCCGAAAATCCGCTCTGCATTCGAGGGATGGGCGGTGGGTGCACCCGAAAATCCGCTCTGCGTTGCGGTTTTTTGGGTCCGCGGACCGGTCGTGGCACAACTTGCCAGCGGAATTTTGGATCCGCGGACCCGGCGAGGCGAATCGAACTGCGGTTTTGTGCCTGGGTGATCCGCCTGAGACGCTCTGCGGACGGGTTGTGCCGGTCCGTGGACCAGGTGAGACGCTCTGCACTGGGGGTTGTGCCGGTCCGCGGACCGGCCCGTGGCACACGCCGAGCGCGCCAACAGCAAACGGGAGAGCGGAGGGCTCTCCCGTTTGCGCGGTGGGTGGATGGAGGTGTGGCGCGCGCGCTGATCAGCCGCCGCCGGAGGTGGCGCCGTCCGCCGGAGCGGTGGGCCCGGGGGCTGTGCCACCTGCGGGCGCCTCGGCCTTGGCGGGCTTCGGGGCCGCCGACGTCCAGGTCGCGAGGGGAGCCAGCAGCTTGTCCGCCAGCGTCTGGGTCGCCGGCACGTCCTCGTCGACGGAGGCCATGACCTTGACGACGTAGGTGCGCAGAGCGCTCGCGAACGCGTCGAGCGCGCCCTTTACCTGGGGAGTGCCTTCTGCGCCGGGGAGCGGCTTGTCCATGCCGAGCGCCTTGCCGTAGTTGCCGTGCGCTTCGACAATGGCGGGGAGGAACTGCTTGCCTGCCAGATCGTTGACGGCGGGAGCGAGGTTGTCACGCTCGATGAGGTCGAGTCGCACCTGGCTCTCGCTCCATTCGAGCTTGTAGGGCAGCTTCAAGAAAGAGAGCTTGTTGGGGAACAGGCGTCGTCGCAATGTCACCGCCTCTGCGAGGCGCGGCGTGGCGGCCGGCAGTCTGGTGAAGCCGAGGAGCCGGTCGTCCAGCCCGCCCCAGCAATTGTCGACGATGCGATCGAGCTCCTGGACAGCAGGGTCGTCCGCCTCGTCCTCCGAGGCGCCGTCGCCGAACTGAGCGACCATGGCCGATTGAAGTGCAGCGTGCGCGGTGTCGAGGCTGCTGTATGCCTTTGCGACAGGCTTGGACATGCCCTTTTGGCCGTCGCCGGCCGCCAGCATCATCTTGCCAATCGCCGAAGCCGCCAGTCCGCCCATGCGTGGTAATTGAACGAGGTCCGCGGGTGTGTATCCGGACATATGTCCTCCTCCTGGGTCGCTGCTGGAAGTGAGAGTCAGCGACTGGGAGGAACCCTAACATTGATGGCTGAATACACGCGAGAGAAAAACGCTGGCGGGCGGAGCATGACGCGCGGCGGCCTTCGACCACCACCACCACCCGCGGCGTCCCCGTTCGTGCTGATCGAGCGCGCCGCGGATCGGCGCCGTAGGCACGGCCGCGTGGGCCTGCGCCGTGGGGGCCCGCGCGCCGCCCACCGCGCGATGGGCCACGCTTGGCCCATCGACATCGCACCGCGGGACCCTCGCCGAGTCTTTCCGATTGCCTGGAAACGCGGTCCAATTGGTGTTTCGAGCGCGGCGCGGTGTCCACCCGCGGCCGCCCGGTGGTAGAACCCGCAGCCTATGAGGTCGACCCACCTCCCCACCATCGCGAAGGTCCGCTTTCTCGTCGGCGCCCTCGGCGAGCGCCTCGAATGGTGGAGCACCCGGTTCACCCTCCCGGAGTCGAAGCGTTCCCTCGAAATCGTGTTCCCGCGGACCGCGGCGCGCGCGGCTCTCGAATCGGTCACGGAAGCGGCGCGGCGCACCCACGACGATTCTCTCGATCCGTTCTCGTTTCACCTCTTTCGCCTGCCGATCCATCTCGAGGACCGCCTCGCAGGTCACCTCGCGCAACCGGAGCTCCCGCTCAGCTGGCCTCCGGCCACCAAGGAGGCGATCGTCACCGAGTTGGAGCGCGTCGCGGGCGCCAGTGGTCCCGTCGTGGAGCAGGGGCCCAGGCGGCTCGGCCAACCCGATAAGCTCAACCAGGCGGCTGCTTTCAAAGACGTCGCCGCGGCTTACCTGACGGCGGCACGCGGCGGCTTCCGCGTGACCCCCTACTTCAAGCACGAGGCCTAGACGTGCTCGCCGCTTTTACCCCCACGGGCACCCTCAGCGCTCCCGAGCCTGCGCGCGAGCGTTGTCCGGAGCCGTACACGTCGCGCATCATCAAGGGCACTGCGCTGCTCGACGAAACACGGTCGCTCCTCCGCGCCTGGAGACCGGGCGAAACGGCCAAGGTGTTCCGGCAGCGCGCGCGCGAGGAGGGCTTGCTCGGGAAGGCCACCGCCGCGCGCAGCGACGATGTCGTGCACCGGGTTTTCGCGCCGCGCTTTCTGGTCGATGGGCAAGGTGGGCAAGAGCCGGCCGCGTCGCTCCGAACCTTGCTCGACGCGCGCGGGAGTGGGCCCTGGTTCGGCCAACTATGCCTGCTCCTGGCGGCGCGCGCCGACGTGGTCGTCCGCGAGGCGGTGACCGTCTTCTTGCCGGCCGTGCGCGCCCGCGGCGCTTCGAGCGTCGCCACGCCGGATTTCGTCGGCTTTCTCGAAGAGCAAGAAGCCCGGGGGCGCATGCTCCGCCCGTGGTCGAGCAGCGTCCGCCAGAGCGTCGCCCAGCACCTGCTCCACCAGCTCACCGACCTGGGTGTCCTGGGTGTGCCCCGACGCGGGGTCCGCCCGCTTCTGTCCTACGCGCCCGGGTCACTGGCCATGGTGTGGCTGGCCTGCGAGCTGCACCGCCGCCGTACTTCGGACAGTGCCCTGGTGGCGCACCGCGACTGGCACGTGTGGCAGATGCACGAGCACGACGTTCGCGAGGCCCTCGATCGCCTGTCGAGCCTGGGCCTGTGGCTGTATCAGGGAGCGGGCAGCACGGTTCGGTTCGCCTGGACATGGTCGGATTGGCAGGCGGTCCTCACCGCTCTGAAGGGGTGCTCCCTTGACTGACGCCCTCGAAAGTACGTTTGAAGATCTCAAGCGCAGCCTCCAGAGCGCGGACCGCCTTGCTGCGACGCACGCGGATCCGTTTTTCACCTTCGTCCACCCTCCGGGGGAGACGCTGGAGCTGCACCGGCGCTTGCGGCGCTGGCGGCCCGTCCTGGAACGGCTGGGCTGCAAGGTCGAGACTCACTCTCTGCGCGAGCTGCTGTGGGACGTCGTCGACAAATCGGGGCGCTGGGACGATTGGCTCGAAGCCGAAGAGCCGGGCCACTACCTGACGATCAACAAATCAATGCGGGACGTCCTGGTTCCCAAAGACAAAGAGGCGGCTGCCGCGGTCCACGCGGGCTTGCTCGGCAGGGTCGCCGGACTGCTCGCCGACGTTTCGCCGGACCGGCTGGTCCTGCTCACCGACGCCGGATTCCTCCATCCGTGGTTCCGCGCGGACAAGCTCGGCAGCTCGCTCCACGATCAGATCCGCTGCAACACCGTGCTCTTTTATCCAGGCGGTCGCCGCGGGGTTTACGGCCTGCGGTTCCTCGACTTCTACCCGGAGGACGGCGGCAGCTACCGCACCACGATCGTGGGGGCTGTGTGACGAAGACCACGACGCAAACGCCGACGCAGACCACGACGCAGATGGCGACGCAGGCGACGATGAAGACGATCCGCGAGCTGTTCTCCACGACCCGCCGGCTCGACCGCAAGATCGAGAAGGTCATCGATTACCGCGCCACCGAGGAGACGCGGCTCGAACAGGAGATCAGCGAATACGAGGTCACCCCGTCGGTCCAGCGCGGGATGCTGCGCATCCTGGAGGCCTTCGACGAGGGGGTGCGGACCGGCAACGTGACCGAGATTGGCGTCTGGGTCTCGGGCTATTACGGCTCCGGCAAGAGCTCGTTCACCAAGTACCTCGGCTTCGCCCTCGACAAGAACCGCAAGCTCGGGGGCGCGCCGTTCGTGGAGCGCCTCGCCGAGCGCATCCCCGACCCGAGCGCCGGCCAGCGGCTCCGAGCCGTCGCCAGGCAACACCGGACGGCCATCTTCATGATCGACCTGGGCACCGATCAGCTCGCCGACTCTTCGAGCGAGAGCGTGGCCAACGTCCTTTACTGGAACGTGCTCAAGGAGCTGGGCTTCTCCAAGGAGCGCAAGGTCGCCGAGCTGGAGCTTCGCCTGGAACGGGACGAAAAGCTCGATGCCTTCAAACAGGCTTATGCGGTGCAATACCCGGGCAAGGAGCCGTGGGACGTGATCCACAACGACCCCAGCCTGGCGGTCGTGCGCGCCTCCACGCTGCTCTCCAAGTTCTATCCCGACGATTACAAGGACCCGGCGATTTTTCGCCAGACGGACGCCAAGCCGCTGCACAGCGTGGGCGACCTCGCCCGCAAGATGATCGAGCTGATCAAGCGTCACAAGCAGTGCGACAACGTCATCTTCTTCGTCGACGAGGTCGGTCAATACGTCGCCCCGCGGCAAGAGCTGATCTTGAACCTCGACGGCCTGGCTCGGGCTTTCAAAGAAATTGGCCAGGGCCGGGTGTGGTTCGTCGCGACCGCGCAACAGACGCTCGAAGAGACGTCGGAGAAGGCGTCGCTCAATTCGGCCGAGCTCTTCAAGCTCAATGCGCGCTTTCCCATTGCCATCCCGCTCGAAGCCACGGACATTCTGCAGATTACCCGCCGGCGCCTGCTGACCAAGAACAACGAGGGCAAGGCGCAGCTCGAAGCGTTGTTCAAGCAACACGGCGAGCTGCTCCAGCTCCATTCGCACCTCGTCGATTGGCCCGGCGGGCGCACGCCGCTCGACGGCGAAACCTTCGCCAATCTGTACCCCTTCCTCCCGGCGCGGTTCCAGCTCGTGCTCGATCTCATCCGGGCGCTTTCGCGGCGCACCGGCGGCACCGGCCTGCGCTCGGCCATTCGCCTGGTGCAGGACCTGCTCATCGGCAAGAACTACACCTTGCCCAAAGGCACGCTGCCGCTCGCGGATCGCGAGATCGGCCAGCTCGCCGCCGCCGACGACCTCTATGACACCCTGCGGCACGACCTGCACAAGGACTATCCGCAAGCGGCCTCTGGCGTGGACCGGATTCAGAAGCATCCCGACTTCGCCGAGGACGTGTGGGCCGTGCGCGCCGCCAAAGCGGTCGCGGTGCTCCAGCCGCTCGAAGACTATCCCCGTACCGCCGGGAACATTGCCGCGCTGCTCTATCGCGATCTCGGGGCGCCCGGCGTCGCGAAAGAGGTGGCGCAGGCGCTCCAGCGGCTGGTGGACGCGCGCGAGTTCGGTCTTGTCGAGCTGGCCGCCGACGCCTCGGCCCAGGGCGGCGCCGGCTTCGTCTTCCTTTCCGACGAAGTGCAGCCCGTCAAGCGCAAGCGTGACAGCCACGAGCCGCCGCAGGCCGACCGGAACAACGTCCGCCTCGACGTGCTCCGCCGCACCTTCGACCCTCTTCCCGAGGCGCGCGCAGGTGGGCTGAAGACCGTCCACGCCGCTCTCTGGCTCCATAAAACGCTGATTGCGGGCGAGGCGGGTGACATCCTCTTCCGGCTCGAAGAGGTCGAGCCGGGCCGGCTCGAGGCGCGCGCCGAGGAGCTGGCCGGCGCGTCGCGCGTCCAGGACGACTACAAGAACACGGTCTTCTGGATCTTCGAGCGTCCGGACGACGTCGACGCGCAGCTCGTCGACGTGTGCCGCTCGACGTTCATCCAGGGCGAGAGCACCCGCGGCCGCGACAAGACCCTTCCTCCGGAGGTTGCCCGCTTTCTGCGCTCCGAGGTGACCCGGGCCGAGCGCGCCAGGGACGCCGTGCGGGCGAGCTATACCCACAGGCTGCTGAAGGGCGTATTCGTTTTTGCGGGCATTCGCCGGGCCGTGGAAGAGCTGGGCAGCACGGTGAGCGCCAGTGCTTCGGCCTTTCTGGAGAAGGTCGCGGCCGACGTGTTCTCCAAGTTGACGCTGGTGAAAAAGCTCGTCCCGGCCGATGCGGCGACGCGCTTTCTGGACACCACGCGCCTCGACCAGATGCCCAAAGACCGCGATCCCCTCGGCCTTGTCGACAAGAAGGGCGGGCGCACCTTCATCAACACCGGCCACCCCGCCCTCGAAGAAGCGCTGCGGTCCTTCCGGGTGCTCGTGGCGGCGGCGGGCTCCGGCCGGGTGCAGGGCGCCGCGGTGCTCGAGGCTTTCAATGCGCCGCCCTTTGGCTGGTCCAAGGATACCACGCGCTATCTCTTTGCCGCGTTGCTCATGGCCGGGGAGATCGAGCTTTACACGGGCGACGGCGTGCTGCGCACGGCGGGGCCGCGGGCCGTCGAGGCGCTGCGCAATACCCAGAGCTTCAGCCGCGCCGGCGTGGCGCCTCGCGGGCAGCCCGTGCCCATGGAGGCGCTCGACCGCGCCTCCCGGCGGCTGGAAGAGATGTTCGGCGTCGAGGTGCTCCCGCTCGAAGATCAGGTGAGCCGCGTGGTGCGCAGCCAGTTTCCGACCGTGATGGAGCGGGTGGGCTCCCTGCCCGATCGGCTCCGGCTCCTCGACCTTCCGGGCAAGGATCGAGCGCGCACGTTCCTCCAGACCTGCGCCGACCTCCTCAAAGAGGACGCGGGCGGTGCGGCCAGCTTGCTCGGCAGCGTCGAGAGCTCGATCCCGGGCGAGGTGAAGTGGGCGTCGGGGGTCGTGAGGATGCTCAACGACGACGGCGAACGGGAGATCCGCGACGCGCGGGATTTGATCCGCCGCCTGCGCGAGCTCGCGGATCTCTTCACGGTGGTGGAGGAGATTCTGGCGCGGGACTCCGTCGCGACGATCACGGAGATCCTCGGGTCCGAGTCGTTCCACCAGCGCATCGCCGATCTGCGCGGCGCCGCCACCAAGCTGCGAAGCGAAGTGGAGGCGCTTTACAAGGCGGAGCGCGCGCGGCTTGCCGCCGCCATCGACGAGGCCGCCAAGCGGATCGAAGCGCGGCCGTCGTGGCGGCGGATCACAGAGGGTGAGCGCAAGGTGCTCGGGGACGAGCTGCTCGCCGCGGCGGTGCCGCAGACGGAGCCGATCGATCCGGTGAGCGGTCTCCAGCGGGTGCTCACGCGCCGGATCGGCCTCGCCGATCTGGAAGAGCGCCTGGCGCGACGAAGCGATCGGGGCGCGGAGGCTCTGGAGGCGGCGGCCGCGGCCGAGGCGGCGCGCCGCGCGGCGACGGAAGACTCGCCCGCGTTGCCCGAGGAGGCGGCGCGGGTCGCCCAGGCGAAGCGCGAGGTGTCCGCCGAGCTTGTCTCGATGGCGGAGCTGTTGCCGGCGACCGCGCTGCTGACCACCGGCGACGTGGAGCGCTGGATCGACGAGCTGCGAGCACGGCTGCTCGAACGGGTGCAGCTCGGTCCGATCCGGCTGACTCTCGGGACGGCGACGCGGCCTGCGACGCAGGTGGAGCCAGGGGAGCGAGGGGAGCGATGAGCCGCGACGATCCGCGGGCCGCTCTCGCGCGGGCAGTGGCGAAGGCCCGCCGCGTGCTCGTGGGCGACCGCAAGAAGAAAGAGACCGGCGACATCGGCAAGCAGCTCGAAGGGGTGTTCGGCTTCGATCGGCGGACAGGGGTGCCGGTGCCGATGGAGCGGATGGTGCTTCGCCCGTGGCAGCGGGGTCGCGCGGAGATGTTGCGCGCCTGGCATCTGCACCTCACGAGCGGCGCGGCGGGCGCCGGCGAGGCCGAGCGGGCCCGCGCAGCTTACGACCAGATGCGCTACGAGCTGGGGTACACGGCGCTCCACCGGCTGGCGGCGCTGCGCATGGCGGAAGAGCGGCGCATCGTGCAGGAGTGTGTGGGGCGGGGGCGCGAATCCGATGCGTTCCGGATGTACCTGCAAGTCGAAGGCGGGGTGGGGCTGGGCGCGCGCGACGAGGTCTACGCCTTTTTCCTGGAGCGACTGTACGACGAGCTTTCGCGGGATCTGCCGGCGGTGTTCGACCGGCGCAGCGCCGCGTCGTTGATTGCGCCGAGCCCACCGGCCATTGGGGAGGTGCTCGAAGCGATCAATGCGCCGGACATTGCCCCGCTCTGGGGGGTGGACGAGACCCTGGGGTGGATCTTCGAGGATTACAACGACCCCGACGAGCGCAAGGAGATGCGCGAGCACGACGCGCCGCGGAACGCGCGCGAGCTTGCGGTGCGCAATCAGTTCTTCACGCCGCGCTGGGTGGTGGAGTTCCTGACGGACAATACCCTGGGGCGGTTGTGGTACGAGCTCTCGGGCGGGAAGACGGCGCTGGCGGAGAGCTGCCGGTTCTTGCTGAAGCAGGCGGAGGTGCCGGCGCAGGGGTGCCGGGATCCGCGGGAGATCAAGACGCTCGACCCGGCGTGCGGGAGCGGCCATTTCTTACTGTACGTCTACGAGCTGTTCGAGGCGGTGTATTGGGAAGCGTGGGAAGGCCGGCATCACCGCAGCCCGGGGAAGAAGCCGCTGTGGGAAGAGTTTCCCGACGAGCAGGCGTTCCGGCGCGAGATCCCGCGGCTGATCCTGGAGCACAACGTGTACGGCGTGGACATCGATCCACGCTGCATTCAAGAAGCGGGCGTTGCGCTGTGGCTGCGGGCCCACCGGAGCTGGGACAAGCTGGGGGTCAAAGCCAAAGACCGGCCGCGCATTGCCAAGGTGAACCTGGTGTGCGCGCAGGCGCTGTCCGATGCGCCGGGGATGCGCGACAAGCTGCGGGAGACGCTGAAGCCGGAGGTGCTGGGGCTGCTCGTCGACAAGCTGTTCTTGCGGGTCGCCGAGATGGGGGTGCTGTTCCGGGTAGAGACCGCCATTGCGGACACGGTGGCGAGCGTCAAGAAGGACTACCTGACGTGGAAGCAGGAGCGCGCGCAGCGGAACTTGTTCGGCGAGGTGGTGGGGCCGAGGCAGACGACGCTGGAGGATTTTGCGAAGCTGCAAGAGGGCGGCGGCGACGAAGAGCTCTGGCAGGATGCCGACACGCTGCTTTTGCGAGCGATGGATTCACTGGTCGAGGAAGCGGAGGAAAAGGACCATTACCGGAGCCGGCTCTTCGCCGAGGACGTGCGGCACGGGCTGGAGTTCTTCGATCTGAGTCGGATCAAGTTCGACGTGATTCTGATGAATCCGCCGTTCGGGGAGCCTTCGGAGAGCACCAAGACGTTTCTGGATGGCGCCTACCCGAACGCGGGACACGAAGTACTTGCAATGTTTTACGAACGCGCCCTGGAGATGCTCTCGGTGAATGGCAGGGTCGGGGCAATAACAAGCAGGAACTGGCTTGCGCTGCGGACGCTAGGAAACTTTCGGAAGGAAGTGTTTAGCAAAAAGGGCACGGTCGAGCTGGCTGCCGATCTTGGGTATGGGGTGCTCAATGCCAAGGTGGAGACCGCGGCGGCCGTGGTGCGAGCGGGCGGCGATCTCGATGCCCCTGCGACATGGATTCGATTGGTGAAAACCGGGCGCAAAGAACAGACGCTGCTGGAGGCGCTGGCGACTGGAGAAGGGCACCAAGCGGTCAGTGTCGTTCACGGGGGTCGATTCCAATCGCTACCGGAAAGTGTATACGGCTATTGGATGTCGCAAGAGCTGACGAAAGCGTATGATCCATCCAAAGGGACGGTAGAGAGCATCGCAGACGCGGTTGTGAGTACCCAAACGTCGGATGACTTCAGATTTCTAAGATTGTCTTCGGAGATACATTCTGAGGAGATAGGTCTTGGCCGGTCATGGGCCCGATTTGCAAAAGGTGGCGAGAATCGCCTCTTTTTTGATGATGTTCATCTTCTCGTCAGATGGAGAAATGCTGGCGAAGAGATAGATGCGTTTCCGAAGGCATTTATTCGAAACCCGATATACTTTGGGCATGCTGGAGTAACGTGGCCAGTCCGAAATTTGAAATTTGGCCCGAGAGCATTGCCTCGTAACTGTGCCTTTGGACACAAGGGACCAACCGCTTTCACAGACCCAAAGCATCGGCTGGCATTGCTCTCCGTATTGGCTTCTGGACCGGTGGCGCTGCTCCTTTCAATTCGCCTGGGGATTGCAGACGATGATCCGAAGGCTGTTTCGCCCGCCTTTGAGGTTGGCCTTGTTCGCGATCTCCCCTGGCCCTCATTGGTCGATGATCAAAACGAACGCCTGGCTACCCTCGGAATTGAAGCGGTTGAAATTGTCCGCATCGGCCAAATCGAAGACGACGACACCGGTGAAACCGTCGCCGCCTTCGCCATTCCACCCGTCCTACTACCTCTCCCGGACTCCTCCCGCCTCCCTTCGTTTGAAGCCGCCGCACTCGCGCGCGTCGCCGTCCGCGAAGACCGCCACATTCACCTCGCCGCCATTCAGGCCGAAATCGACAGCATTGTGGCTGACGCTTACGGTTTCTCTGAACGCGACCGCCAGGTCATGGACGAAGAGCTCGAGCCCCCGCTCGCTGCCCTGCCGGGCACGGGCTCCATCGACGACGCCCAGCTCCGCACCGCCTACCTCACCAAAGAGGCGCTCGATGGCATGACGCTTCCAGGCGGCGTCGACGCCGAGATGGACGTCCGCGTCGAGCACCGCCGCAAGAAGCAGGTCCGCTTCCGGGACGAGACGGCACTCTGCCGCATCTTCCAGGCCCCTCCCGCCATGATCGCCGCGCTTCGCCGCCGCCTCGGCTTGCTGCGCAAGGACGACCTCCGACGCGCCGCTGCCGACATCGTGAGCTATGCCGTCGGCGTTGCCTTCGGGCGATGGGACGTGCGGCTCTGGGCCCATCCCGAATGGATTCCGACCTTCGCCGATGCCTTCGACCCAATGCCGCCCTGTCCGCTCGGTCAGCTCGTCGACGCCGAGGGCTTTCCCGCCACCGAGACGCGCATGGCCTCCGAGCACTGGCTCGCAGAACGGACGCACCCCACGACGCTGCCACTCTGGCCCCCGGGCGTCTGGGAGAGCTCTGCGGGTGATTACCCGATCCGCGTGGCGTGGGACGGCGTGCTCATCGACGACATGCTCGACGACAGGTTGCCGCATCGCCCCGACGAGAGCTTTCCCGCGCGTGTCGACGCCGTTTTGGAGCACCTGTTTGGCGTCGCCCGTTCCGATTGGGAGCACGACATCGCCAGGGCGCTGGAAGTGAAGTCGATCACCGACTGGCTGCGAGCCCCGGCGGGGTTCTTCGACGATCACCTGGACCGCTACTCCAAGAGCCGGCGACGAGCGCCGATTTATTGGCCGATCACCACGCCGTCGGGCGGGCTCACGTTCTGGGTGTACGCGCCGCGCTTCGACGCCGAGACGCTTCCCGCCCTGGTCAATCATCTCCGCCAGGATGCCGACCATCTCCGCCACGAGCGCGACGTGCTGGGAAAGGACCCCAGCCCCGACGCGGCGAAGCTCGACCGTCTCGCCGTGCTGGCGCGCGAGCTCGACGAGCGGGAGACCTTGCGTCGAGAAATCGAGGCCGTTCTCGCCTGGGGCTATGCGCCGCACCCGGACGACGGCTTTGCGATCACCGCCGCACCGCTCCACTTCGCCTTCCGTTTGCCCAAGTGGCGCGACCTGCTGGCGGAGACGTGGAAAGAGCTTCAGCAAGGCGACTACGACTGGGCCCACCTGGCCATGGGCTTTCGCAGAGACAAGGTGATGGAGACGTGCAAAACCGATCGATCCATGGCCATCGCCCACGGGCTCGAAGACCTCTTTGCGCCGCCCGCGGACCAGAAGAAACCGCGGAGCCGTAAGCCGGCAGGCGTGGCGCCGGCGGGCGGGCGAGGGAGAGCGACCGCCAAGGTCACGGCGCAGATGAGCCTGCGCACGGGGGAGGGCGAGGAGGACACATGAAAGCCCGCATCGAAGAGATCCGGCTGCAGAACTTTCGAGCGTTCGAGAATGCCCGCCTCTCGCTGAGCGATCTCACCTTTCTTGTCGGTCGCAATGGCGCCGGAAAGTCGAGCCTGCTCGACGCGATCGAGCTGATGCGGGAAGCCCTGACCGACAGCTTGCCGAACGCGCTGGACCGCCGGAATGGTCTTGTCGGAATCAAGCGGAAGACGGCCGACGCGGACGCCCCCGTCGGGATTGCGATCCTGCTGCACCTCGACCTCGGGTTGCGCAGCGTCCGGGTGCTCTACGGCTTTCGCCTGTACATGGCAGACGGAGAGCTGGAGGTCGACGAGGCCTTGCGGTGTCCCGATCTGGACCCGATCGAGAACGGGACCGAAGAGCAGCGTGCCCGCAAGCGCTGGGGCTTTCTCCGCGGGCCGGGCGGCTTTCAGGTCGACGCTTCCGTCGCGCCTGCGCAAGCTCGCCAGCGTTTGCTCCTGCCCCAGGTGGCAGAGGCGCAAGAGCTCTGGGCAATGACCTGGGACGCCCTGTCCGAGATGCGCTGTTACGAGCTCTCCCCGTATGTGATGGCCGCGCCGTCTCCGATCGGGCAACGGACCACGCTCGACCGCAATGGCACCAATGTCGGCGACGTGGTGAGCCACCTCGCGGAACGACCGGAAGACCAGGCATGGGTCAACCGACACCTCGGCGGCGTGACGGATGGGATCGTGGCGGTCGGGGTGAGGGTGGACGACGGTTATCGAAGGCTCCAGCTCATCCAGAGCGCCGGTCCGGAGGGAGGCCAGCTCCTCAGCGCGCGTCAAGTCTCGCAGGGCACGCTGCGCGCGCTGGGTGTCCTTCTGGCGCTGCGTCAGTTGCCGGCGCCTTCGCTCGTGATGCTCGACGAGATCGAGGACTCGATCCACCCGCTCGCCGTGGACGTCTTGCTCGAAGCCATTGAACAGTCGTCGGTGCGCTTCCCGATTGTCGTGACCACCCATTCGCCCGAGGTGCTCGGGCGCAAGCCGGCCACCGGCGATCGTCTCCGTGTGCTGCAATGGCGCGACGGGGTGTCGCGCATTCACCGGCTGGGCAAGGGCACGCTCGAACAGCTCGACGCCGTCACCACGGTGGGATGGCTGCTGAGCACCAATGGATTGGGCTTGTCGCAGCCGCAAGAAGCCTGGGCGGGCGACCTGCTGGAGTGGCGCTGATGCGGCACGAAGTGCGTATCGAGTGCATCGTCGAAGGTTTCGGCGAGCAGACGGCGGTCCCGGTGCTGATCGAACGGTGGCTCTCGCTCAAGCAGCGCCGCGAGCGCCATCGTTACACCTGGACGGTCGACACGATCGTCACGCACGACTGTTCGCGGATCAAGAACGCGTACAATCGTCCGCGACGGCTGGGGGTCGAGTGCTACGTCGAGACGGCGCTCGCAAAGGGAGCGGACGGGATTCTGGTGCTCATCGATGCCGACGACGCCCAGCCCAACGTGCTCGGTCCGTCGCTTCACGTGCGGGCGCAGGCGGTCGCACGGGAGCGGCCTGTCGAGGTCGTGGTCGCCAACCGCGAGTACGAAGCATGGTTCCTGGCAGACATGTGGTCGCTTCGCCGGCGCGGCTCGTTTCAGAAGCAGAACCGACTCGAGACGCTCGTCGGGCCCGAAGTGAAACGAGACTGCAAAGGAATGATCGGCGAGCTCCTCGGGCGCCCCTACGAAGAGACCTCTGATCAGAAATCGCTGACGGCGCAGCTCTCGTGGAACCGCGGCGGCCGGAGGCGAAGCCGCTCTTTCAAATGGCTCGGCAAAGTGCTCAATCGACTCACTCGCGAGGCCCGCCGTCATGCCCTCACCGGTCTATGATGTTATCGGTCGGGAAATCACCGAGACGACGGCGCAGATCTGCCTGCCCCCGGGGAACGGCAAGGAGGACACATGAAAGCCCGCATCGAAGAGATCCGCATCCAGAACTTCCGGGCGATCGAGGACGCGCGGCTGACGCTCTCCGATCTGACGTTCCTGGTCGGGCGCAACGGCGCGGGGAAGTCGAGCATTCTCGACGCGGTCGAGCTGCTCCGCGAGGCCGTCACCGACAGCCTCCCGAACGCGCTGAATCGCCGCGACGGCTTCGGCGGCGTTCATCGCAAGGGCGCCGGAGAGGGTGATCCGATCGGTATCGCCGTGCAAATGAGCGCCGAGATCCTGGGACGCAGCGTCCGGATGCTTTACGGCTTCCAGTTCGGGCCCTTCGGGGCGAACCTGCACATCCAGGAGACGTTGCGGGTCGCGCCGACGTCGTCGATGGGCTTCTTCCGCCTTGGCGATAGCATCATCTCCGACACGAGCAGCCGCGTCGCGGTGCCGTTGAATCGCCTCGTCCTTCCACTGGTGGTGAGCGACGAGCTCTCGAAGCTCGCCTTCGACGCGATCGCCGGTATGCGCGCCTACGAGATCGACCCGCGGGCGATGGCTGCGCCCGCGGCGATTCACGGCTCGACGAACCTCGACAAACACGGGGCCAATGCCGGGGACGTGCTCGACGAGGTTGCGCTGCGACCGGAAGCCCACGAGGCGCTCTGCGCGACGCTGGGCGCGGTGACTCCAGGCATCGCCGGCGTGACGAGCGGCGTGGAGCGCGGGCGGCGGGTCATCAACTTCGTCCAGCGTGTCGGTGACGAGTCACGCACCTTCACCGCTGACCAGATGTCGCAAGGCACGTTGCGCGCGCTCGGCATGCTGCTCGCGCTCTACCAGCAGCCGGAGCCTTCCCTGGTGCTCATCGACGAGGTCGAAGACTCGATCCACCCCCGCGCGCTCGAAGCGATCCTCGAGACGGTGGAGGAGCTCTCCGAGCGGTTCCCCGTGGTCCTGACCACCCACTCGCCCGAGGTGCTGGCCAAGCGCCAGGTGACCCCGGAGCGCATGCGCATCGTGCAATGGGAGGGCGGCTCCACGCGGCTCTATCCCCTCTCCGAGGGAACGAAGGCGAGCCTCGACCCGGTCACGACGGTCGGCGATCTGCTCCGAATCAATGCCTTGTGGCCGAGCGAGACCGCGGCGAGGGTTGGGGACGGCCTCCTGGAGCTGAGCGAGTGAGCCTCGGGAAGTTGATCTGCATCGTGGAGGGGAACGGCGAGTGCACTGCCATTCCCACGGTCGTCAATCGCATGCTCCGCCACCTCCGGCGCGACCGGACCATCGCCGCGGATCCCGATCGGGTCATCTGTCCCAAGAACGGCGACTGCATCACCGAGCCGTACAATCCGGAAAGGAAGCTCGGGATCGAGTATTTCGTGGCGCGCGCGGCCAACGAGAAGCCACGTGGGATCCTGGTGGTCGTCGATGCCGAGGACCGCTGCGTCAAACGTCAGGTGGCCGGCTTGCCTGGACTGGGTCCGGAGCTGGTGGAGCGGGCAAAGCCATTTGCGGGCAACATTTCGCTGGCGGTGGTCGTCGCCAATCGGATGTTCGAGACCTGGTTCCTTGCAGACTTCCATTCCCTTCGGTCGCGCGGGCTCCTGCCCGCGGCGACGAGCTTTCCGCAATGGAAGGCGCCCGAGAGCCTCGTTGGGGGCAAAGGCCGAATGGGGGATTTCCTCGGCCGAAAGTACTCGGAAACGCGCGATCAGCCGCGGCTCGCGGAGCAGCTCTCCTTGCCCATCCGGCCCGCGATGCAGCGCCGCGCGCCTTCGCTCTTCAAGCTGTTTCGCGAAATCAAAAAGCTCTCTCACGCGGCCCGCCGTCATGCCCTCACCGGTCCGTGATTTCATCGTTCGGGGAATCGTCGAGCTTCTCGACCGCCACCGGGTGGTTGTCTGGTACGACCCGAAAGGCGACCTTGCCTCGGTGTTCGAAGGCTTCCGCCGCCCGGGGATGGCGAGGATCGACGCGCGTCGCTCGGTGCTCACGGCCCGCCGGGACGCCGACCGGCTGTGGTCCACCCTTGTCGATCCCGGCAGCGGAAGCCCGGACGAGCCGGCTTGCACGGCGATGTTGATCTACGTGCCATGGGCGCGCGGCGCCACGGAAGAGGAGCGGGTCCACGAGCCTTTCGAGGTGTATGCGCTCCTCGGCGCGACGTATGGCGTCGACCCCGCGCACAAGCTGGATGCGCTGGCCCGCAAGGCGATGCCGCAGCGCAACACGGAGATCGACCAGCTCTGCTCGGCGCACGACAACGTGACGCTGGAGCAGCTCGAAGCGCTCGCCGATCAGGCCGGTTATCCCTTGCTGAAACAGGCGTTCACGACCGAAGATCCCATTCAGGTGGCCGCCCGGCTCATCGCGGAGCCGGAGCTTGCCAGGCGGGCTCTGGCCGCTGCCGGGGTTCTAGGCGATTTGGTCCGTCTGCTCCGCGAGTGCTTCGGTTTCGAGAGCCCGCACGATCGCTCGCTCCTGCGTGCTGCGTTCGTTCGCTGGGTGCTGTTCTCCGAGCTCTCCTTCGATGTGGAGGGGAACGTGCCTGAGCACACCGCACAGGTGCAGCGCGCCGCGGCGCCGTTTCGCGCTGCGATCTACGACGTATGTGAAACGCTTCGCGGTTCGGAGAGCTGGCGCGAGGCCTACGTCGAGGCCGCCGGGCAGGTGGAGGAGGAGCT
>Ga0163144_10009513_pt1 | contig 20850 bp, 23 predicted proteins | sample OliLak19BULKMAT1_FD_123175 | JGI IMG/M metagenome (GOLD analysis project Ga0163144, IMG submission 123175) | Freshwater microbial mat bacterial communities from Lake Vanda, McMurdo Dry Valleys, Antarctica - Oligotrophic Lake LV.19.BULKMAT1 | ecosystem: Environmental > Aquatic > Freshwater >... | reverse complement strand
TCGGACCCGCAGGCGCGGCACAGCCGACCGCCGGAGTTGACCGTCTCGCATACCCCGCACCGCCAGATCGCGCTCACCGCGTACGTCGCCCTTCGAGCCGGTCCAACAGTTTGCCGACCAGCGCTCCGGTCCTGCCACCGGAGGCAGGGGCCGACACGGCCGGATCGCCCGGGACCAGCCGGAGCCCCTTGCCCCGCAATGCCGATCCTGCCACGGCGGGTGCAGGTGCCCCCCGAACTGTTGCCCCCCGAACCGTGGTCCCGAGCACCGTCGCCGACGTGGGCATGGCCGCTCGGATCCCCATCAGGTCGCGGTGGACCTCAGCGATCGACGGGCGCTGTGCCGGAGCGGCCGCCATCATTCGGTCGACCAGGTCGACCACCGGCGCCGGCAGTCCGGCCGGGGGCAGCGTCAACCGGGCCCCGTTCAGCACCGCGACAGCCGGTTCGTGGTGGGCGCGGTCGAATGCCGGCGCCGCACCTGTCAGGTACTCGGTGTAGATCAGGCCGAGAGCGAAGATGTCGGATGCCGGCGTCAGATCGGCGGCCGGTGCCGCGCCCTGGATGTAGCGCACCAGCTCGGGCGAGTAGTAGTTCATCGTCCCGACGATCTCCTCCGGCGGCGGCGGGTTGCCCACGATGTAGGAGCTGTCGAAGTCGATGAGCTTGGTGGTGTGGCCCAGCTCGGTGCGCTTGATCAGCACGTTGGAAGGTTTGAGGTCGCTGTGCACGATCCGCAGATCGTGCAGAATCTTCAGGCTGTGCGCGACGGTCTTGAGCAGGATGAGCTGCGCCGGAAAGTCCAGCGCCGCGACGTCGCCGGAGCCCAGCCCGGCCGCGTCCACCTTCTCGGTCACCTTGTAGTACTTGGCCCCGGCCCGGAAGAAATCTAGCGTGGCGATGAGGTTGCCGCCGTAGCTGGTCACTGGCGCGAGCGCCACCTTGATCCCCAGGTGGTGCGCCTCGAAGGCGGCGCACCGCGCCCGCTTGCGCGCCTTGGTCTTCGCGCTGCCTGGAGCGTCGTCGTCCGGGTAGGTGGGCGCGAGGAAGCGCTTGATGAAGAAGTCCCGGCCGCCGCGCTCCGCAAAGGTCCACTCGCTCAGTCCGGCGCCGACCACCCGGAAGTCCTCGAGCAGGGTGTACCCGTTGATCGTGTCCCCGGCCCTCATGGCGTCACCTGCTCCTCGTTGGACGCCTGTTGCTGCGTCAGGTGGTGCTCGTACACCTGCTTGTAGGACCCCCAGAGGTCGGCCGATCCGGCCGCATGGGCCGACCGGGCCGCTTCGAGAGCCCGCTCCGAGTGGCCCACCTCGTCGGCCAGGGCGTCCAGCGGCCCGATCCAGGTCTCCACGACAGCCCTACTGCGCTCGGCGAACAGCTGCTGGAACCCGTTGTGGTCGGCCCCCAGCCCCAGCACGGCCATCGCGGCGTCGTCACCGGTCACTCCAGCGACCCGCGCCTGCACAGCCGCGGACCAGCTCTCGGTGTCGGCCGCGTCGCGCATGGTCGAGAGCACGAGCTCCTCGAAGTGCATCGGCGAGCGCACGTAGCCGAAGCACCCGTCCGTGGCCGCCATCACCAAGAAGGGCGCGGTCAGCCCGATCCGGCGGTGATGAATCTCGAAGGCGGTGTCGGCGGACATCGCGTTGCTGACCACGGAGTCCTGGCGAAGGTTCGCCATCGCGTCGCCCTCGTCCCTGATGTCGTCCAGGGTGAGCTGACGGATGCCGCTGTCCGGCTCGAGGACGTAGGCCCGGGAATCTCCCGCCCACAGGATGTGGCAGTACCAGTCCGGCCCGCCCGGCTCGCGCCGCTGCAGAGCGAGCAGCGCCATGGTGGTCGGCAGTGCCCGCAGCAGTCGCGACCGCAGGCCGCTGGGCGGCGCCTGCAGGTCGGCCAGCCGCTCGTTGAGAGCGTCGGTCACGACGTTGTGCAGGTCCGCTGCGGTGCGTGGCCCGTCCAGATGCCACTCCGGGTCCAGCAGCTGCATCATCCGGCGCTCGACGACGTCGCGTGCCACCCGGGAGGCCAGGTACGCCCCCGTACGAGGCCCGTCCGGCGTCTCGTAGACCGTGCCACCGGCGCCGCCCATACCGTCGAACACAGCGACCAGAGCGAGGTCGCGGCCCTCACGCAGGATCGGATCGGAGTCCTCGCCCTGATTCTCGATCTTCCCGAGGTTGAAGGCGAACGAGACCGATTGGCCCATCGTTGTGCTTCCCGCCTGCGAACCGGACCCGCTGCCGTCCTGCGGGTCCGTGCTGGGGTCCTGGTCCTCGTCCCGGTCCCGATCCGCAGCCGGTTCCTGGGTCACACCGAGTTGCCGATCGAGTCCACGATCGTGCCGTAGTCCACCTCGGACAGTCCGCCGCCCGCCTGCGAGGGGTGGTGCACCACGTTCTCCCAGACACCGGAGATGTCGCTCCACCCTGGGCCGTCGGGAGCGAAGAGGATGAGCCGCTTGCTGCTGCTCCCCAGTGGTCCCTGGGTGTCCTCCCACAGGTCGGTCAGCGCGCTGAAGTCGGCGGGCACGCGGGCGCCGATTGACGGTGGTACGGCGGACGAACCGAGCGGCTGGGCCGCCTGGTCGGTCCACACCACGATGACCTGGCGCCGCCGGTCGCCGCGCATGGTCCACGAGGAGTTCATCGCGAGTGCGACGGCCTCCAACCCGGACTCCGGTGCGTCCCCGCCGCCCTGGGCGGTGAGACCACTGACGAAGGTGCTGAAGTGGGCCTGGTGATCGGGAAGCGTGAAGAAGTCCGACTCCTCCAGCGCCGCCTCACCGTCAGCAGCGAAGTCGCGGAACGCGATAACCCGGACCCGCAGCTCGTCGACGTTCTTGCCCTTGTCGGTGAGGTTGGTCTGGACATCGTCATAGAAGCGCATGGCGTTCGTCTTGACCGCGTCGATGATCGGGCTCATGCTCCCCGTCACGTCGATGCAGAACACGATGTCGACGGAGTAGCTGAGGCCGGTCGCGACGGGAACGAGGGCGGCGGGGGGCGGCGCCGCAGTGCCCGGATCCAGACTGGTCTGAACGGCATCGGGCTCAGCCGGCGTGAGGTCTGCTCCGGTCGCCGCGGCTCCCGGATCGGATGGCGCAGCGGCTGGGTTCGCCGGTGTCGTCGCGGAGTCCGGAGTGGGTGGGGCGAGTGTCGAGGGTGTGACCTCTGGCATCTCAACAGGGGGCTCGATCGGTGTCGCGCCTGCGTCTGAGGGCGAGGTGTCGCCGGAAATCGTCACGCAATCGAACCTACCGACGTCTGACAGGGCCCGCGAGCTGAGTGGGCGAGCCCCGCCCCGCGCCGGTAAGTCACTCCCTGTCCCTTCTTCCTACTCATCGTCCTCGTCCTCGTCATCCGTAGCGCCCTGACCGGCCGGCGACGCTGTCTGCAGGGATGACGTCGGAGCTGCCGTGCTGGACGGCTAGGACGCTTCACGACCCGCCCCGTCGAAGCGGCCCACCGGCTCGATCAGCAGCAGATCGACGCTGCGATGGCCGCCTACCAGGACCCGGTCAGCGACACCACGGGTGCTCCGGCCGGTCGACCCCGTAACCGTCCGGGCCAGGCTGGCGCTGGACACACCTGCCAGCTCGCCGACGACGTCGAGCGCGCGCTCGTCCTGTTCGAATCGGCCGTGAGGTACGAGGAGAACCGGCTGGGTGCGGCCCACCCGGATGTCCACGGCCTCCGGCTCGTGATCAGCGAGGTCCTGGTGGCCACCGGCCGGATCGAGGACGGCCCCGGCGTCTCTGACGGCCACCGTCCGAACGGCGGCCCAGGACCTGGGGCCGGACCGTGCCATCACACAGCAGCTGAGCGCACAGCTCAGCGGGCTGGTAGGGACCCCCCCCGCGGCACACCGCTTGTGCTCAACAGTCCCGCCAAGGCATCCGGCAGGTTACCGTCGAAGGTGGCAGGGCGCGGGTATCACGTGATCATCTGCCCGCGTATCGCCTCGGCCGCCCGCTGGGTACCCTCGCCGTCGCTGTAGTGCGCCCACGCGGCCGCGGCGCTATCCCGGGTGGCGGCGATGTCGTCGAGCAGCCGGGGCCACGACGTCGGACTCGGCCAGGTCGCGCTGGCGGCCGCGCAGCCGAGCTGGCTCAGCGCCCTGGCCTGGTCGTGCTGCTCGTCGAAGGGGCGGGGTTGCGGCAGGGCGAGGAACGGCACCCGGGCGGCCGCGACCTCGGCGACCAGAGCCCCACCGCACGGGCCGGCCACGACGTCCACATGATGAAGCAGCGGCCACAGATCTGTGACATGGCCATGGTGGGTGACCTGGGATGTGGCGCGTGATGCCACGTCGCCGACGAGGTGCCAGTGCCACTGCGGGGTGGCGACCATCGCCGTCACGACCTGCGCCGGGGTGATCTCGTGGCCGCCGGCACCGACGACGAGCAGGACACAGCGCCTGCCCCGACACGACAGCCGAGACGGCGGCGGTCGACCGTCGTAACGGGAGAAGGCACCGGTCCAGACGGTCTTGTCCAGCCACCGCTGCGGCCCGGGGCCATGGGACTCCCGCGGCCACGGCGCCAGCAGCAGCCCCGCCGTGTCGTAAGCCAGTGCATGGGCCCGGTCCTCGCGCCGCCCACGCATCAGGATGGTGGCGGTGGGCAGGCCCAGCAGCCGGCCCAGCAGCAGCATCTCGACGGAGACGTCGACAACGAGCAGCCGGGCGCGGTGCTCGTGCGCCCAGTCGGCGACGGCCCGCACCCTCGCTGCCATGCCCGGCTCACCGAGGGGGGACCAGTGCAGGGCCCCCCCGGCTGAGGGGTCAAGAGGATGCGCCGCGGTGTCGTCACGGGCGAGTGGCAACCACGGCACGCCCTCGGCCGCTGCGCCGCTGCCCATCCCCGTGACCGGGGTGCCCAATCGCGGTGCCACGACCTCCAGCCGCCGCCGGTGCCCCGTGCCGTGGTTGTGGACGTACCAGCCGATCACACGAGTGACCGGTAGAGGTCCTGGTACCGGGCGGCCATGGCCGTTGCCGAGAACTCCCGCAGCGCCCAGCCGCGCACAGCGGAACGGTCGAGGGCGACGGCCCGCACGACCGCGTCGGCCAGTGCCTCGACGTCGTCGGGCGCGGCGAGCGCACCGGCGACCCGCGACACGACCTCCCGCAGCCCGCCCCGGTCGAAGGCTGCTACGGGCGTGCCGCACAGCATCGCCTCGACCGCCACCAACCCGAACGGCTCGTCCCAGCGCGGGGTCACGAGGACAGCGCTGGCCCGCCCCACCAACTCGGCCAGCGCGGTGTGATCGAGATGGCCGGCGTAGCGGACCGAGTCCGACAGCAGTGGCCGCACGTGCTCGCGCCAGAACGCCCGGTCATGCAGCGGCCCGGCCAGCACCAGCGGCCTACCCAACCGGGCGGCGGCGCGGATGGCGAGGTCGGGACCCTTCTCGCTGACCATCCGGCCGAACCAGACTAGTGGGCCGCCACCGGGACCGGCCGGCCACAGCTCGGCCGGGACGCCGTTGGACAGCACCGGCATCGGCCCGACGACCGGGTGCCAGCGCGCGGCGGTGTCGTGGGACACCGCGACGCAGTGCACGTGGGCGAGACCGTCGCGCAGCCCAGCCTCGACCCAGGGGGTGGGCGGGGTGTGCAGGGTGACCACGACTGGCGCTGATACCAGCTGAGCCATAGCCAGCGGCAGATAGTGAAGCGAGTTGTTGTGGACCACATCGACGGCGTCCACCCCGTCGGCCAGGCGCAGCATGATCTGCTGGAAGGCCCGGTGCTCGGCCATGAAGTGCTCCGGGGGCGACGCCACGTCCGCTCGCGCCGCCTGCGACAGCGGCGACGGCATCGACAGCGTCACCACCTCACCCGCCGCCGGGTCGCTACCCGCCCCCGCGAAGAGCACCACCTCGTGGCCGAGGCGGCGCAGCTCACGGCCGAGCGTCCAGGTGTGCGCCTCCAGTCCCCCGGCGAACGGCTGGGCGATCGGAAAGCGGACGCTGGCGACCAAGCCAATCCGCAACCGGCGGGCGGCAGATCTGCGTCGGCGCACACGGCTGGTGGCGCGCTCAGGCGCGCGTCGAAACAAGGTCTCCACAGTGATACTCCGAGGCTTGACTCGCATGGATCGGGCGAGCACGCGACCAGCAGCTCGGGGGCACGGAACACTGGTGCCACCAGTGGTGACAGGCGAAATATACCTCGATCGGCCATACTCGGCGCGATGACCATCCTGGATCGAGTCGAGGGCTCAGCGGACTCATCCGCGGGCGAACCGGGCACCGCCCCGCCTGCCGGCGGTCTCGTCGACCACCATCTGCTGTCGACGGTCCTGGCGCGGTTCGCCGGCACTCTCATCGGACGGTTCACGCTGGACGACGTGATGTCGCAGCTGGGCTGCGACATCCGGATGATCCTCGGCGTCGCGGGCGCAGGTGTGATGACGGGCGACGACGACGGCCAGCTGCACTTCGTCACCTCCTCGCACGGTGTCCTTGCCGAGCTGGAATCGCTGCAGATGGAACTCGACGAGGGGCCCTGCCTGATGTCCTACCGCACCGGAGAGACGGTCTTTGCCCCCGACCTGTCGACCGACCTGCGCTTCCCTGGCTTCGGCCCGAGGGCGGTCGCTGCGGGGATGCACGCGGTCCACAGCTTCCCGATGGAGGTCGACGGCACCAGGGTGGGCGCACTCAACCTCTACGCCGGCGAGCCGGGCGCGCTGAGCGAGCAGCAGATTGCGGTGTCGCGCACGTTCGCCGACGTCGCCACGGCGTACCTGATCCACGCCCGTGACCTACAGCAGCGTGACGTCTTCACGGAGGACCTGCAACGAGCGCTCACCGCTCGGGTCATCGTCGAGCAGGCCAAGGGCTACATCGCCGCCCGCCGAGAGGTCAGCACCACCGAGGCGTTCGAGCTGATCCGCCGCTACGCGAGGGGCCACCGGGTACGGGTGCAGATGGTTGCGCGGTCGGTGGTCGAGGGCGACCTGGACACGGCTGAGCTCGCAGAGACGTGAGCCAGCCGTGAGCGGCGTCAGCGTGGTGACCGTCGTCCGCGGCCGTCGCGCGCACCTGGAACGGCAAGGTTGGGGACTGCGGGCCCAGACCGTCGCGCCGCGGCGATGGATCGTGGTGCACCTGGGCGGGCCGGCCGTGGACGACCTGGTCGGCCGCAGCGGTATCCCCGCCACGATCATCTCGATGCCGGTGGCAGACGGCGATCCACTGCCGCTGGCAGCGGCGCGCAACGCCGGTATCGCCGAACTCGAGGAAGACGACACGGTTGTCCTGCTGGACGTGGATGTGATCCCGCATCGGCAACTCCTCGCGCGTTATCACGAGGCAGTCGAGCTGGTCGGCGGCGTCGTGGCCGGCCCCGTCCGGTACCTGCCGCCCGGTGTGCCGGTTGACGAAGCCGGCCTGGCGGAGCTCGCCCGGCACGGGAGCCCGCATCCGGCGCGCCCCGTCCCGGCCGACGGCGAGCTGCTGCCCGAGGAGCGGTGGGAGCTGCTGTGGACGCTGTCGCTCGCGGCCAGAGCGGGCGCGCTCCGGGGGATCGGCGGGTTCGACGAGCGTTACGTGGGATACGGCGCCGAGGACACCGACTTCGCGATGCGGGCCCGGTCGGCCGGACTGCGGCTGCATTGGGTGGGCGGTGCGTGGGGATACCACCAACACCACGAGAGCACGTACCGCGACCAGGTGCCCGACGTCGTGCGCAACGCCCGGCTGTTCAGATCGATCTGGGGGTGGTGGCCGATGGCGGGGTGGCTGGGTGAGCTGGCCGCGGCGGGTGCGGTCCGCTGGGATCCGGACGGCGAGACGCTGGAGCGAGCGACGAGTGACCGAGCTGCGGGGGCGGCCGGGGGCTTCGACGACACGCTGAGCCGGGAGTTCGAGGCGAGTTACCCGGCGACGGCGTAGCGCAGGCCACGGGCATGCCGGACCCGCATGGCTTCGGTGGTCGGTGAGTCGTCGGTGTGCCAGCCCGGGCGGAGCGCGTCGACGGGCCGGGTAACGCGGGCCACGTAACGGCAGCGGGCCCGCACATCGGGTGGCGGGGCGCCGACGTGCACCCGTGGGTCCTCGCTGAGCGGCCCCCCCGGGGCGGCGGCGTGCCCGTCGGCCAGCCACACCCCGGCGTCGGTCTCACGCAGTAGGCCCGCGACACATCGCGTCGTCTCGATGTCGCGCCAGCCGCCGTCGTCCACCTCGACGACCACGAGCGGGTAGCGCCAGACCAGCCCGGGCGGCCGGTGGGCGGGCGAGGGCAGCAGGCGCGCCAGCACCATCGACTGGGCGTCCATCATGTCCTGCTGGTCGATGTCGCGACCGGCGAACCCCGGGCCGTCGTGCCAGGCGACGGCACCGGGCACGTGGCGCAGTGCGGCCCCGGCCAGCCAACAGCGGTTGGCGAGTTCCCAGTCCTCCCCGCCGTAGGCCACGAACCGCTCGTCGAAGCCGCCGACGGCGTCGAACAGCTCGCGGGGCATGCTCATCACCGCGCTGATGACGAACCGGTACGACTCGTCGTCGGCGTTGCGCAGGTCGTCCGTGCGGCGATAGGCGTCGCTCAGCCAGCGGGGTGCGGGGAGTTCACGCGGTGCAACTCCGGCGTCGCCACGCAGCCAGCGCCGGACCTGGACCGGGGTGGACTCCGCGAGGTCGGCGTGGCGGCGGCGCCCGACGAGGACCACGGCGCCCAGTTCGTCGGCGGCGGTCAGCGTCGCAGTGAGGTAGTCCGGCTCCGGCACCGTGTCGCCGTCCAGGAAGCACAGCAGCCGCCCGCCGCTGGCCGCGGCCCCGAGGTTGCGCGCGGCCGCGGCCCGGAACCCAAGATCGGGCTGGTCGACGACGCGCACGTCGTACTCGTGGTGGCCTGGGCGCGGCGGCACCGGCGAGCCGTCATCGGCGACGACCACCTCGAACCTCGACGGCGCAAGCCGCTGGGCGTCCAGGCCGGCCAGGACGAGGGCGAGCTGCCGGGGGGCGTCGAAGTAGGGGATCACCACGCTGATGTCCGGGCTGGGGCCCGTCATCGCGTCAGCCAGCTGTGTAGTGCCGTGGCCGCTTCGGCGGCGGATGGGCCGAGGGGGACCTCGGGGCCCAGCCAGGTCGAGGCCGGGTCGTGCAGCGCGGCGGCGAGCGCACGGGACAGTGACCGCGGGTGGTCCTCGACCAGGGTCATTGCGCCGGGCAGCCGGTGGGCGAGTTCCTCGGTGTAGGGGGATCGGGTGACGACTGGGCAGCGCCCGGCGCCCAGCCAGCTGGCGAGCGAGCCCGACGCCGAGACGTGACGGTGCGCGAGGACGGGGACCGCGGCCGAGCGGAGCTGGGTGGTCACCTCCGCGTCCGGGATCCAGCCGGTGACCCGCAGCCGGCGTCCGAGCTGGGCCGCCCGGCCGCGCAGCTCGTCGAGCAGGTGTTCATGGCCGGGTGAGGCGCCTCCGAGCACAGCCAAGCCGACCTCGCCCGGTAGGTTCCGGAGCGCGCCGAGCACCTCGGTGTGGCCCTTGCCGGGGTAGACCCAACCGAGGACGGCGATGTCGTGGGGTTCCTGGGCCGGCTGGGCGACGCAGGAGCGTGGCGCAGGGACCGCGAGCGGGATGACGGTGACGGCAGGGGCAGGTTCGGGGGTACCACTTGGCGCCGTCGTCAGCAGTGCCGCGGTTAATAGTGCGTGCTCGTGGTGGCTGGACACCACCGTCGCGACCGCGGCCCGGCTCATCGCGGCGTAGGCGGCGGCGCGCCGTGGCTGCACCCGCCCGTCCGACGGCTGCGGCAGGTCGTGCAGCGTGAGGCTGATCCGGTGGCGGGCGGCCAGCGCCGTCACCACCGTGGCCGCCTCCTCGGGCGAGCGGCCGATCAGATGGTCGGTGACGTGAATGTGGATGTGGCAGCGCGTGGCGGGCAGCAACGCCAGCAGCTCGTCGACGTCGGCGGGGCCGATGGTCCGCGGCACGCGGGTGACACGGTCGTCGGGTACCTGGCCCGCGGCGATGAGGAGCTCGGCGTAGCGGGTGACGCCGTGCCGCATCGGACCGAGGACGAGGTGGTGTGGCGCGGGTGCTGCGGCCGGAGCGGCCGTCACAGGTCGAGCATCCGGAGCGTCTCGGCGTGCCGGGTGAGGCCGGCGGCCACCACTTCCGGATGCACCGCGTACCAGTCGAGCTGCTGGGCGGCGATGGTCTCGTCGGCGACCGGCCGGTCCTGCACCCGCCAGTCCGCCCGCGCCTGGTCGTCGAGTCCCAGCGCGGCCAGCACATGCGGCTCGAGCGGGGTGTACACCGACCGCAGCAGTTCCCGGCCGGGATCGAGGGTGCCCGGCTGCCAGCCGAGGACCGCGGCCACCCGCTGGGCGAGTTCGGTCAGCACCGGGTTGCCCGGGTGGTTGATGGTGTGCGCGGCGGCGGCGCCGGCGGGCCGCAGCAGGTCCGACACCGCAATGGAACCGTGCCGGGCCTCGCGGGCGCGCAGTTCGGCCAGGGACGCCTCGGCCAGCTGTCTGATCGGCTCGGCACCCGCCGCCCGCCGTGCCGATCTGCCCGCGGCCAGCAGCAGGGTCCGCAGGTCGTGGTAAGGCACGCCAGGCGGATCGCCGACCCCGTCCGCCCGGACGATCGCCTGGTAGGGGTAGAGCGCCGCCCACCTGATCACGGGAAAGATCACGTGTCGGGCGCCGAGGGCCTGCTGCGCCAAGACCTGCTCGGTGCCGACGGGCAGCGAGCGGTAGTCGTCACGAACCGGCTGCGCGACGATGACGGCCGCTCTCGCGGCCAGCCGGTGCAGGTGGGCGACGTCGGCCTGCTCCAGCTCATGGACCGGTGGGATCCGGACCGGCCGGTACGGCGCGCCCGGGTCGTCCAGCAGGATCCGTAGCGCCTCGGCCTGACAGTTGCCGAGGACGAAAAGCACCGGCCGGTCGTCGTCGGCCGGCGCAGGCACGACGTCGTAGAACTCGCCGTAATGGCGGGTCCGTCCGGGATCGGGGCTGGCCATGGGGGGGATCCTAAGCGAGGACGCCCTGGTAGAGCCGGTCGTGCTGCTCGGCCAGGTGTTGCCGCTGGGTCAGCCGCGCCGCAGCGGCAGCACGGGGCGCCGGGCCGGCGAGCGCCGCGGTGACGGCGTCTGCGAGTGATGCCACGACGGGACCGTGCACCGTCGTCCGGTACGTCCATACCGGCTGCTGCTCGGCCCAGAATCCCATCGCCGGGGCGACGACCGCGGTGCCCACGTCGTGGCACGCCTCCACCCACCCAGAATGCGTTCCGCTGCGGTACGGCAGCACCGCGACGTCCAGGCACTGCAGGTAGTCCCACAGCTGGTCGTCACTGAACCGTGGGTGCACGGCGAGGCGCAGCCGGCCCTCGTCGGCCCAGCGGGTGAGGTCTCTCGTCAGGTCGGTGTCGTGGCGGACGAAGTCCGCTCGCATCGCCTCCTCGTGTACGTCGACCCGAAACACGGTGTCTGGGGTGGCGTTCACGGCGTCGAGCAGCGCCGCTACCGCGCGGCTGTCCGTGCTCGGCCGCAGGCTCTTGAGGTGGAGCCCGATCACTGGGTTCGGACCGCGTGGCGGGCGAGGGCGTGCCACCACCGGCAGCGGGGCGACATGCGGGTGAGGCAGCACCAGGGCGTCGCGCGACCAACGCTCGGCGATTACCCGCGCGGCACCCGGGGTGAGCGTGATGAGCGCGTCAGCAGCGCGGACCAGCAGCGCCACCTGCTCGCTGTGATGGCGCTGGTCAAGCAGGTGGGGGTTGGTCAGGTCGTGCACTGTATAAACGAGTGGGCACTGCAGGCTCGCCAACGCCGCGAGCCACTCGTGAGTGGCACCGATGGTGAGCGCTTCGAAGCCGAAATGCAGGTGGACGAGGTCGAAGTCGTGACGGTGGTCGCGCAGCCAGTCGGGGTCCAGTGCGGGGGACGGGCGCCAGGGCTGTGCTGGACCGTGACTGTGTTCGCCCTCGTCGGCATCGGTGGGTGGACCGATGTGCTGGACGTAGGGGTGGACGGCCGGGATGGACAACACCCGGACGCCATGCACACAGCCAGGGTAATGAGCTGGTGAGAGGGAGTCGGTGCCGTGACAGGCTGCGGCGTGATGAGGGAGCTGGAGGGGACGTCCCGAGCGCTGTGGCTGTCCGGCAGGATTCCGCCCTCTCGATCGACCAGCCGCTGTTCGGCCAGTATGCGGCGTCGGACTACCTGGACCCGGCGACACCTCCCCGACCACCGCGGAGATCGACGCGTCCTTCGAGGTGGTGGGCCAGCACCTTGGGGTCGACGAGGTCATGCTGCTGGAGCGGCCGCAGGAGAATCCGATTTTCCGCAGCGTATCTAGTGCCATCTGCGGTCACTGGTCGATGATGGCGTCTTTGTGACACATGTGGGGAGGTGACCCGTCTTCAGCGGGTTGCGGATGTCACCAGCGCTAAGGGCTCGGCGCGCCGCAAGGCGACGGGCCGTGTGCCCAGGGGGCCTCGGGAGAGGGCCTGACGACTTATGCCGGGTGTCGGTGACGTCGGTAGTGGCGCGCCGCCCGTGCCCGGTTCCCGCAGCCGACGGAGCACCACTCGCGGCGGGGGTGGTCCTTGACGAAGTACAGCACGCAGCCCGGTGCATGGCAGGCGCGAAGGCTGCCGGGCGCCTCGGTGAGCAGCGTCATCGCCTGGGTGGCGATTCCCGCCAACGCTGTCGACACCGGTGATGCTGACGACGCGGTCTCACGTCGGAGCACGCCCGCATCGAGGTGGAGCTGGGGGGCCACGATCGCCGCGAGGGCGACGTCATTGACCAGGGCGACCGCGTCGGGCATGTCCCCGATCGACGATCCGGCACCGGGGCGGGTGTCGCCGGTGCAGTGCGCAGCCAGCCGCCGCAGCCCGTCGCGCAGCCGGTGAACCATCAGAAGTTCGTCACTGGAGGGGGCGTCGTCGACGCCGGCGACATGTCGCAGCCACAGCGAAAGACCGTCGGTGGTGCTCAGGGCGTCGTGCACGCCATACCGGTCGGCCCACACGGTGTTCATCAGCCGGACGGGCACCGACTCGTCGGGCAGCACCCAGGCGGGTGCGCCGGTCACGGGGTCCACGGTCACTCCTAACGCATGGAGACACTTGCAAGCGTGAGTTTGCCATGATAGAACTTCTAACGCCAAGCTGACCCGTAGACGTTAGAACTCACTGGAGGATCACGACATGAGCACGCTTCCCGCCATCGACCCCGCCACCGGCCGCGCCGCCGACCTGCTCGCCGCCGTCCAGTCCCGCTTCGGTGTCATCGCCTGCCTCCCCCCACCCGGGCGGACCGTGACCGTGGCACCCGGCGAGGCGTTGTGTTGGGTCTTCGCCGTGCCCACCCGGGCCTCGCTCCACCTCACCCGGCGGCCCGCCGCCGGCCAAGACGACAACCGGCAGCGGTCATGAGTCTCGTGACTGAACACACCCTGGAGACCCGGGTGGGCCTTGAGGCCGCCCTGCGGCACATGGCACTGGGCACCGGCCACCGAACCGACCACATCGTCGGGGCCAGCTGGACCCTCGACTCCGCATCCGGGCACCGCCACGAACTGACCCGTGTCGACCGCATCGTCGTCGCCCTCCTCAGTGAGGACCCGCTGGCGGCCGGGCACGACCTCGACCAGGCCGGGCCCGTCGGCACCGCGCTGATCTGTCTGCGCTGCGCCGTCCAGGCGCGTCGTCTCGCGCCCACCCCAGACGCACCCTGCCCCGGCAGGAAGAGCGCCCGCCCGGTGCGCCGAAGCGAGCACTACCTCCACGCGCTCAAGGCGGCCGTGCTCATTCCCGCGCCGGATCGCCACGTCTGGGACTCCGCCATCGATCCCGCCCAGGCCCTGTTCACCGACATGGCGACCCCGCAGGCCGTGACCCACTCGCCCGGGTCGGTGACGGTCAGCCCCTTGGCCCACATCGCCGCAACCATGGTGACGCTGCCGCTCCTGGCACGGCGGGCCTTCGCGGCCGTCTTCGCCGCCGGCCTCGCCGACACCCTCCTGCTCACCGCCCCTCCACACCCCGACCCTCCACACCCCGCCCCGGCTGGCCCCGACCAGGCACTGGTGTGCGCACGACGTCACGCCGCGCTGACCGTGGCCTACCTCACCGGCGACCGAGTCCAGCGCCACCACCGCGGCGGCCTGCGGATCGTCGCCACGCACGACGACACCTGACCGACGAGGAGAGCGCTATGGGTCACCTGCTGAGACTGGACCACGTCTTCGGCGACGACCGCCGTTGCCGCCTGGTCTCGCTCCTGAGCATCGAGGACCCGGCGTGGGCGCGCTCGGATGTGTTGGGCCACACCGGACACGGCCCCGGGACACGGCAACTCCCGCCCGCCAGCGGCCGTTACCACTCACCACAGATGACCACGCTGCGGTCGGTCATGGCGTCCGTGTGCTACTCGGCGACGAAGGGCCTCTTCGACCTGCCCCTGCCGGGACACCTCGATACGCAGGTGTTCGGCGTCCACAAGACCGGTACACCCGTGGACCCACCCCGTCAGGGCCCGCATGTGGACAACCGCGACGGTGTCCCACCCCTGGTCACCGCCGTCTACTACGCCGACGTCCAGGACGTCGACGGTGGGCAGATCGCCGTCGGCCGCGGGGTCCTCCGTCACCTCCTGACCCCGATGACCGACACGCTCATCGCGTTTCCCGGTGACACGACCCACGAAGTCCTCGCCGTACGCGCCGGCCACCGACTCAGTGTCGTGTGCAATTTCTACGCACTGACCTGAGCCGATCTCAGAACTGTGATCCGGTTAGTCGGGCTTCTTCGCGTTCCCTGTCAGGTGCAGTTCCGCCAGGCGCTGCGGGGCCACCACGGAGGGGGCGCCCATGAGGAGGTCCTGGGCGCCTTGATTCAGCGGGAAGGCGATGACCTCACGAATGTTCGGTTCGTCGGCGAGCAGCATGACGATCCGGTCGAGGCCGGGCGCGATACCACCGTGCGGCGGTGCCCCGAAACGCAACGCCCGGACCATCCCACCGAATTCCTCATCGACCTGACCGCGGGTGTAACCGGCGACCGCGAACGCCTTGTACATGATCTCGGGACTGTGGTTGCGGATGGCACCCGAGGACAGTTCGATCCCGTTGCACACGATGTCGTACTGCCACGCCAGAATGTCCAAGGGGTCCTTGGTCTCCAACGCTTCCAACCCGCCCTGAGGCATCGAGAACGGGTTATGACTGAACTCGATTGCCCCCTCGTCGTCGGCTTCGAACATTGGGAAGTCCACGATCCAGCAGAAACGGAACGCGTTCTCATCGAAGGCCCCGACCCGGCGGGCGACCTCGACCCGCACCTCGGCCATGACTGTCCCCACCGTGGCGACGTCACCGGCGTTGAGGAAGATCGCCGTCCCCGGTGTTGCGTCGACGGCGTCGAGGAGCTGCTTCGCCTCATCCGCGGACAGGAACTTCGCGACCGGGCCGATCAGCTCGTTGCCCTCCCCGACGCGCACCCACGCCAGGCCAGCCGCGCCCCGCTCCACCGCCACCGCTTCGACCTGGTCGAAGAACGACCGTGGCTGCCGCGCCGTCCCCGGGACCGCCAACGCCCGCACATGCCGGCCCGCGAAAGCCCGGAACGCGGTCGCCGCGAACACCGGCGTCACATCGGTCAGTTCCAGACAGGCTCGCAGGTCAGGCTTGTCCGTGCCGTACCTTATGAGCGCGTCCCGGTAGGTGATGTGCGGGTACGGCGACGTCGTCTCCCGCTGCGGCGCGAACTCGGTGAACACCCCCGTCATCACCCGTTCGATGACGTCGAACACGTCGTGCTGCTCGACGAAACTCATCTCCACGTCCAACTGGTAGAACTCACCAGGGGAGCGGTCCGCGCGGCTGTCCTCATCACGGAAGCACGGCGCGATCTGGAAGTACCGGTCGAAGCCCGCGACCATCAGCAACTGCTTGAACTGCTGCGGTGCCTGCGGCAACGCGTAGAACCGGCCCGGGTGCAGCCGCGACGGGACGAGGAAGTCCCGCGCCCCCTCCGGGCTCGGCGCCGACAGGATCGGGGTCTGGAACTCCGTGAACCCCTCCGCGACCATCCGCTCCCGCAACGACCTGATCACCGCCGAACGCAGCAGGATATTGCGGTGCATGTGCGAACGCCGCAGATCCAGGAACCGGTGCGCCAACCGCTTGTCCTCCGACACCGTGTCCTCCGGGAACACACTGAACGGGATGACGTCGGACTCACCCAACACCTCCGTGCCCGACACCTCCACCTCAATGGCGCCAGCCACGATATCCGGGTTGACGTTGTCCACGCTCCGGGCAGCGACCCGCCCCACCACGCCGATCACGGATTCCTTATGCAGACCGCTCAACACACCATAGGAGTCCGTACCCGGACGGACCACGAGCTGAACAACCCCGTAATGATCACGCAGATCGATGAACAGGATTCCACCGAGATCACGACGATTGTGCAGCCAACCCGCCAGCCGGACGTCTTCGCCCACCTCAGCTTCACGCAACTGCCCGCACGTATGTGACCGGTACCGGTTCATCGCCACCCAATTCCTCAGTTCCCAAGCAGCCGGAAGTTGACCGCAGCCCGATAAGGCTACACGTGAATGCCGCACGCCCGCCGAAGACTTCCACGCCCGAAGCCCCCCACCGCCGACATCACTGGAGCGACGGAGGCAACCCGGGGCCAGCCCGGGGCCAGCGACGCGTCGGCCCAGCCAGGCCAGCGCCGGGGCCGACCCACCGGGAAGACGTCACCGCCGCCGACGGCGAAGGGTCGGGTGATATCGCACGGCCGTCCCCTGGGCGTCGCCGCCTCCCGACTCGCCCGAAGTGGCTTCACCTGGGTGACCGCCGGGTGGGCGCTGACGGCCTTAGGGGTGGGGACAAACCATGCGCATCACACCAGTCCGGAGTTATCCACAGGGTCCGGGGTTTCCGGGTGACACGGGGTCTGCGGTGGATGGTCGGTGCATGCCAGGGAAGGAGGACACGTGATCACGAACGGTCAGGGCGATGCGGGGACCTCGATCCTTACCGCGGTCGTGCTCCTGCTGGAGGACGCGGCCGCCGCGGCATGGACCGAGGCCGACACTGACGATCCGTCGCACGCTCATGTCCTCGGTCTGGGCGTGCACGTGGTGGCCTGTCAGGGCCTGAATCTCCTGAACTCAACCGGCGTCGCGGCCCCCACACCGGCCGGGCCGGGCCCCCCGGGTGGGGACACCGATCCGGTGGGGTTGCTGCGGCAGGCCGAGGCCCTGACCCGGTCGCTCCCGATCGAGGGGTTCCCGCCGGGGACGTCGGCGTTGGTGGTGGCCGTGTGTGACCTGCTGCGGGACGGGTCGGCATGACCGACGCTCCGACCGGAAGCTCGACCGGTCGACCCTCGGCCGCCGAGCACGTGCTCGCGGCCGACTTCGCGGCTCGGCGGCTCCTCGGCGACGTCGGCGGGGGCCGTGCCGCCGTGATGCTGCGGTCCTGGCCGGTCGTGGTCGAGCAGGCTGCCGTGTTGTGGGCGGCACTGCCGCACCCCAGCACCGCTGACGTCACGATGGACCGGTTGGCGGTGATGGGGCAGACCCTGCACCACACGCAGCGGGGGCGGGGGTGGCCGGGGGAGGGCCCGCACCATCCAGGGTTGATGCGGGTGGCCGCGTCCTTCACCGCGGCAACGGCCGCGCTCTCCGGTGAGCAACCGCCGACGCCGCGGGGGGCGCCGGGTCGTGGAGCGCACCCGTCGACCGACCCCGCTGTGGTGGTGCGGGTCCGTGTCATCCACACCCTGTACGTGGCCGCGCACGCCGTCGGCCTCGCCGTCCGCGAGGACCAGCCCGGCACCGCGCGTCCCGGGCCGACGACGCTGTCACCCTCCGCCGCCGACGCCACGGACGTCGCGGTCCGGCTGCTCGCGTTCGAACACGCCGCGGGCGCCTACCTCGGCAACCCCAGACTACCAAGCATGGGTGCGAACAGCCGCCCGGTGGGGGTCGAGGGTGCTCTCGCGGAATGGGACGTCACCGCCCAAAGAACACTGACCGCCCACCCGACACCGGCGAACGTGGTCATGATCGCCCGGGTGCAGGCGGCCCTGCTGGTGGCCACCGGCACCGCGATCCGTGCCGCTGCTGCGAATGGTCACGGCGGATCGGGTGCCCACGGGGACGCGGACGGTGTCGCCCACCGGGTACGGCCCGTGTTGGCTGACGCGCGACGGGCATGGTCCGCGCTCGCGGGGCAGTGGCAGGACCTCCTCTCACCCGCGACCCGCCGCCCCGACCCGGGCCTGACGGCCACTGCATCCACGCTGCACGCCCACCTCGCCGACGTGGTCGCCGGACGAACCCCCACCACCAACTCCACCAGGGCATCAGCCGCCGACAGAGGACCCGGCGCCGTCCAAGGACCCGCAGCTGCGACGGTGACCGTGGCCGTCGCGCTGCGGCAGAGCCTGGGAACCGGCGTCGACATCGCCCACCTCATCCGTGACGCCGCTACGTATGACCCAGACCTGCGGGGGCCAGCCCGGGTCCTGGCCCGCCGGGCCAGCGACGACGCCGAACACCTGGGCACACCCGGAATGGGCGCCTGGGTCAACGTGCGCGACGTCCACGACAACCGGATGGTTCCCATCCCGAGGCCCGTGCGTGACGCCCTCACCAACGCGGGCGACGTCGCGGTCGCGGCGATGGTCACCGCGATGAGCGCCTCCGCCGCCCTCGAGCACCACACCCCCGCAGCCCGCGATCGCGTGGCGACCCCAGACGCGGCGGCCGCCCTGGCCAGGAGACCGCCACCGGCCGCCGTGCGTCTCGCGAACGTCCCGGCCAGGGCGGGCCCCGGCCGATGACCCCGCCTACCCGGGACCACCCCGTCAGGACCCGGCACCCCGAACCGGTGCCCGCAGCCATCGCATCCCTCGCCGACGCTCAGCCGACCGTCCTCCACGGAAAGAGGCACCCAGCATGAACAGCACCACGACGATCCCCCGACCGCCGCTGACCATCGACCGCCGCCCGGGCACCCCGGACCTGGCGAGCCTGTTGGTGGCCTGGGCGAAGGGCCTGTACCCGTTGGAGGCCGCCGTCGACCTCCTCATCGCCCACGGCACCTGGTTGCGTCGGTCCGACTTCATCGCAGCCGCCGTCGCCATCGAAACGATCCCCCCAGACGTCGACACCGACACCGACACCGACACTGACACTGACACTGACGCAACGGACGCAGGGTGGTGGGCCGCCCTGGACTTCCCGGCCGCAGCGGCGTTCGCGGTTACGGCGAGCTGCGCGTCCAGTGAGCGCCGCATCCTGCTGATCGCCTGTTGCCTCGCCGGCGTCACGGTCGCTGCCCCCTTGGTTGACCTGTGCCGGGGTGTGGATCACCACATCACGGCTCTGGTCCTGGACGCCATCGCCCATACCAGCGGGTGGCACGAACACCACCTCACCCACCACACCACGGGATCACTGCACCGCCGTCCGGCCCTGGCGGCGGCATGACCCGCACTCGCCGACCGGCCCCGCTGCTGTGGGTCGCACTGCTGCTGACCGTCGCCGCACCCGTCGCGATCAACGCCACCTCCCTGTACCGGCTCTCCGTCGAACGCCTCGGCCTCCACGGCCCCACCGGCCTCGCCTTACCCATCACCCTGGACGCGGCCGCCCTCCTCGCACTGGTGATCCGGCTGCGGGCGTTGCGTGACGGGGACGCCGCCACCGGCGCCCGCCTCGCCGTTGCCCTCTTCGCCGGGCTCTCCGCCGTCCTCGCCGGTATCGAGGGACACGCCGTCAGCGGCATCATCGGCGCCGTCGCCCTCGGCGCGTTACCGATCGTCGCGGTCGTCATGCTGTCCCTGACCACCAGTGCCCTACGCCGCGAAGACCTCCGGGCCGCCGGACTCGTCCCACCCCGACCTCCCTACTTCGCGTCCCTACGGTGGGTCCTCTCACCCGCATCGACGTTTCGGGCGTGGCGCCACGGCATCCTCTGGGAAATCCCCGACCGGTCCATGTGCCTGGCATTGACCGACCCCCGAGCCGTCACCATCGTCGACGTCTTCGACATCGGCCCCGACATCGGCCCCGACATCGGCCCCGACACCGGCCCCGACACTGGGTGCGCCGTCAGTGACGGCCGCACGACTTGCGACTTCCCGAAGCTCGTCCAGTGTCAAGGCGGGACCCGTGTCACCGAGAACCTCGTCGATACGAGCGTCGAGCCAGGCGCGGTAGTCGCCGACCGGGGCGCCGGCTCCGGGCATCGCCGGACTCATCGGACACCCCACGGCGCGCGGATGATCTCGGGATAACCGAACTCGACAGGTGACAGTTCACGTCCACTGCCGTCCGGGTCGCTCACGCGTGCCCCCGGTCCGTGGTCCGCGCGGGTCGCCTCCAAGACGACGCACGCTTCGGCCGCGACCCGCATCGCCGCCGCCGCCGCCTCCGCTGGCGCCAGTTCCACTGACGCCACATGCGTCCTTATCCGCGCCCACTTGCTGGTGCCCAGATCCGATAGCGTGAATACGGGGTAAGTGCCGTGCTTGCCCTCTTGGAGTGTCATTCGGGAATGGAGCCCCAAGGTCCGGCCGCGCCACCGCAGTAGGTAGATGCGGCCGTCCCCGGCCCGTCCCAGGCTTCCCGCGTTCGCGAGAAGATCACCGGTGTTGGAGTCCTCGACGTAGGACGCATTGATGAGCTCGACGCCGTCGCCGAACAGTGCGGCTACCTCCCCGGGCGAGTTTCCTTTGCGGTACTCGAACACGCTGTACCCCCTGTTCAGACGGACACGCTTGCCCGTCGCCCCGACTCTGGTACCGCGGGCGGCCAATGCCGACCGCATGCCAAACCGGACAGTACCAACCGAG
>Ga0163144_10009512_pt1 | contig 20851 bp, 27 predicted proteins | sample OliLak19BULKMAT1_FD_123175 | JGI IMG/M metagenome (GOLD analysis project Ga0163144, IMG submission 123175) | Freshwater microbial mat bacterial communities from Lake Vanda, McMurdo Dry Valleys, Antarctica - Oligotrophic Lake LV.19.BULKMAT1 | ecosystem: Environmental > Aquatic > Freshwater >... | reverse complement strand
TGGGTCACCGGTCAGCTCAGCCTTGCGCTTGGCCGCCCGCTCAACCGAAGTTGATGTGTGTAGTGGGTCTTTACCACTGCTGTATTTGGTTTTAAGAAAGTCGCCGCCTTGTTCCATAAGGGTTATTATAGCAGTTTTACTGGGTGGGTGGCACCTGATAATAACGAAACAGCTCTTTTGCGACTGTGGCGAAGGCAGGAACGGCAGTTTTTTCAGCAAATCCTTCTACCTTCGGATAGTCTACTCGTACAAACATTACAAATTTTGGGTCATCAGCCGGCGCAAAGCCAATAAAACTTCCAATATTTTTATTTTCTTCATACCCTTTTCCATCGGCACGTGGCACTTGGGCCGTGCCTGTTTTACCTGCGATACTGTACCCTTTCATACGGGTTAAATACCCTGAGCCATGCTCGACAACTTGCGTCATTATTTGTGCAGTCTGGGCTGCTGCCTCTGCACTCATTACATTGCGTACTAGTTGAGTCTTGTAAGGGTTTACTACTTGATCGTTCTGTACTTCTCCGGCTATCAAATGTGGCTTCACGAGATTACCTTTGTTAGCGATTACGCCTACAGCCGAAACAAGTTGCATCGAATTTACTGAAATACCCTGCCCAAAACTCATATTGGCGTAGTCTACATCATAAGCAGTTGATAATTTTACCTTACTACTCACCTCTCCAGCCTGTTCTATGCCTGTTACTTTGCCCAGACCAAATTTTTGTAAGTAGTCATAGAATACTTGCTTGCTAGCAGGAGTGATTTTTTTCGGATCTGTACCGAGTTGCTGCAGAACAAACACCACCCCGGTATTGAGTGACTTCTGAATAACGTCTGTCATGGTTTGTATCCCAAACTTATGATTCTCAGCATTCTTAATTGTCTTACCACTAACCACAATTTCACCAGTATCGTCATATTTCGTTGTCGGCGTTACCTTACCGCTATCTAAACCGGCAGCCATTGTTAAGACCTTAAAACCACTACCTGGCTCAAATAAACTAGACACGGCTTTATTTGAAAATAATGAATAATCTTTTACACTCCGAAAAGCATTGGGGTCATAATCTGGATAATTTACCATGGCTTTAATAGCTCCTGTACTTGGCTCCATCACAATAATACTACCCGACTCTGCCTTATTTGACTCAACAGCTGTCTTAATAGCCTCAGCTGCCACTGCTTGCAAACCCCTATCTAGAGTTAAGACATAACTCTTACCATCTTTGGGATTCACTAAAGTATTTTCAGCACTATTAATTGGTACACCCCGTGCATCAGTAGTTGTATTGTACTGACCATTTTGGCCCGCCAGATCATCATTACTAAATTGCTCAAAACCATACTGCCCTTTACCGTCATCATTCACATATCCAAGGACGTGTGAGAACAACGGCCCTTCAGAATAAAACCGACTGGCATGGGGCTGTAAAATTACTCCAGGGAGCTCCATTTTTTTTAATTGTGTGGCTTGATCAGTTGAGATATCTTTACTCAATTCGATATAGCGACTAGAAGAATTTAATACGGCATTTATGTCTTTTTCAGGAATTCGTAAAACTTCAGTAATTTTATTGACCGTTTTTTGCTTGTCTTTTACAAATTTTGGATCAATTGCCAGGGTATAGACTTCATTATTAAGAGCAATGGGATACAAACCGCTTGCCTCATTAATATAAACTAATCCTCTATGTGCAGGTATTTCAAATTTTCTTGATTGTTGACTAATTGCTTTTGCAGAGTACTCTTGCCCTTTAATTGCTTGTACATAAAAAAGACGCCCCAAAGCAACCAGCCACATACTCACAACCAATACAGTTAGAGCATATACTCGCCACCGAGCACGAAAATTTGTTTGCATAATATTTTAGCGCGCAGTGGCAAACGAAACTGCATCAGTTTTTACTAAGCCGTCTTTAGAGGCATTAGTCTTAGCTGATGCTAAAGACTGCACTCTAGCTGCTTCAATCTGCAGTTTTTGCTTGCTTGTCTCTAGGGTGTTTTGTTTGGCCTGCAAGTTAGAAATCTTATAATTAAAAACCGAAGTTTTTGTAATTTGATTGAGATACAATAATGACAATAATATAATTAAGCCAAGTAGCATTAAGCCGATTGAGATGGGTCCTGTTTGAAACTCAAGTTTTTTTCGAGTGAAGTTTTGGTTTCGACGTAATCCTGCTGTCGCTGAAGTCATATTATGTTTCCTTTTTATATTTTTGTTTTTATTTTTGTTTTATAGAGTTGTTTTGTAAGCTTAAAAAACGACTACTACTTATCTACTGAACAGTAATAACACGAACTTTTAACTTACGAGCACGGGGACTTTCATTTTTGATAACTAAGGTCATTGTATAACCCTCCTTTTATTTTTGTTTTAATTAATTTTCTCGACGGCACGAAGTTTTGCACTTCGAGCACGTGGATTGTTTACATCAAATTCAGAACCCTTAATAGGTTTTTTGGTAACCGCAATAAATTTTGCTGGCGACACAATCTGGCCGAATCCGTCACGGGTCGGTGTACAGAGAGCTTTAAATGCTTGTTTTACGAGTCTATCTTCAAGAGAATGAAAGCTAATAATAGCTATTCTGCCCCCTAGTGAGAGACGATTGGGCATTTGTTGCAAAGCGTTTTGTAATGCTTCTAACTCGCCATTGACGGCAATACGCAATGCTTGGAAGCTCTTGGTGGCCGGGTGGATTTTACCAGATTTACCAGTACTGTGAGTAATAATTTCAGCTAACTCTTGGGTGGTTTCAATAGGAGTAATTTGACGCGTATCTACAATTGCCTGAGCAATCTTTCTACTCGCCCGTTCTTCTCCGTATTGATACAAGATATCAGCTATATCTCTTTGTGAATATGTATTTACAATGTCATAAGCTGTCAGAGCTTGGCTTTGGTTCATGCGCATATCGAGTGGACCCGATTGAGAGAAGCTAAAACCTCTCTCTGGGTCATCAATCTGCGGTGAACTCACTCCAATATCTGCAAGAATCATATCAACCTCTGGCATAGTATTCTCCCAATCAAGCTCTCCAAAGTCGGCTTGAGTGATTGAAACGTTTTTACATGCGCTAAACTCACTTGTTAGTGCACTAATTGCCTCTGTGTCTTTATCAAACAAATAGCCATAGCCACTTGTCCCCACTGCTTGTAATAATTCGCTTGCGTGTCCGCCATATCCGGCAGTTACATCAGCAAACCGCTCACCAACTTGAGGTTGCAGTACTTCTATTGTTTTACTCACTAAAACTGGTGTGTGTCTTTTCATGTCAAGGTTACCTATTCAGCAGCCAGCTGTGTGTTTTTGTTTTTGTTTTTTTGTAAACTACCCATAGTTTGGGTAGTTAAAGTGTGGCAAGGACCTATAAATAAGTCCTTGATAAATAGAGATAGTTTGTGAGGTGGAGTTTTGTGTTGCATATACGTACTAGAGTATTATTTTAAGCGTCACCCTCCAGGAACGCTCACTGACTGCCAAATAGTTAACTTTGATTTTTGTGTTTGTTTTAGTTTTTAATGAGCAATTGTCTTATAAAAGACCATCAAGTGATACTTCTTTTTACTTAGCGCTGATTCGAAAGTATTTTCCAGCGCGAACGGCAACAAGATCTTTTTTGTTACCAAGAAGTGTCATGTGATGAGCTTCTAGGGTTATTCTCCCCTGCTTACTATCTAGCTTAGCAATAGTTTTGCCAGCTCGAAAGCGTACGTTTAGGTCTGCTGTAGCTTCATCTAATATATCACCTTGCAAGGCTTGCTCCATATCACTGTTCCAGACTGATTCTGGATAGATATGTAAGTAGTTTTTAAAGCCCGGTGTGATAACTACGTTTTGACCAAATTCTTCTCTAAGTTGCCTGGGTAGTGTTAGTCGGTTTTTGTCATCTAGCTTGCGTTCAAAGTAATCCATTTGTATTGTTCTTTCTAGATTTTTCTTACCCACTGTTACCCACTAATACTATTATAGTACGCCTACCTACCCACTGTAAAGTGTTTTAGCAGAAGTTTATAGGGTTTTAGAAAGATTTTTTTTGCTTATACATAGGCTTAATTTATACTTTTACGAACACACTACGAAACTAGTTATGCTTGGTATGTTATACTACTAAGTAATGAAGCGCCGTAAAAGAATATCACCAGATTATATTCATAGTGGATTTTTTGGTGTAGAAGATAGTTTGGTCTCCACCACTGGGGCCCTAGCAGGTATTGCTATTAGTGCAACCAGCAAAAGTGCTATTATTGCGACTGCACTTGTTATTATTGCCGTTGAATCAACCTCTATGGCAGCCAGCGAATTTATCTCTGAAGAGACTGAAGAAGATATAGAAAAAGAAAAAGTACCCGCTAGCCCCCTAATAAGTGGATTGATTATTTTTGTTGGCTATATAGTAGCCGGAATGATACCGCTATTTCCTTATCTTGTTTTACCACATTTGCAGGCAATCCCTGTGAGTATTGTGTCTGCCCTGATAGGTTTGTTCTTCTTAGGTATATATAAAGGCAAAGTAAGCCATAAGAGCCCGACTCGTTCGGCCATAGAGGTACTTGTTATTGGCGGCATCGCCGCTACTATTGGTCTTGTTGTAGGAATTATCTTTAAGGTCTAGGCCTGGCCTTCTTCGAAAAGTGTTGCGTCTACGTTGCTTTGTCCCCCGTCTGCAAAGATAACAGCGCCATTGATGTAGCTGGATTTTTCAGACAATAAATAGCTTACAACTTCAGCAATCTCTTCTGGTTCACCTACTCTACCTAGAGGAGTTACCTTTTCTATTATTTTTTTGAGTTGAGCGCTATCTGGGCCCATATCGGTATTTATCCAGCCGGGAGCAACAGCATTCACCCGAATTCCCTTTTTACCCAAAATGTTTCCAGTGCTCTTGGTTAAGCTAATAAGGGCTGATTTGGCAGCTGAATACCCAAAACCAACGAAGGCCCCTGTTGCAGCGTCATTACTTGCAATATTCACTACCGCTCCTCCTCGTGGCATACTCTTTGTTAAGGCATGCGTAATGATATATGGTGCCGTAAGCATCACTTCAATCGACCGATCCCACTTGGCCAGGTCAAACATTTCAATACTTTCCTCTTCAAATAATCCAGCACAATTCACAATATAATCAAAAGTTTGTAATTCTAAATCTTGTAATACTTTAGATAACTCTACTCTACTCGATAGGTCCACCTTGATATAGTGTAAATTTTCTCTATCTTCTGGTTGAGTACTATTGTATGTGCCAACAACTTCAACACCGTCTGCTATGAGCTTTTTAGCAACTGCTAGTCCAATTCCTTTTGAGGCGCCAGTTACGAAAGCTCTTTTCATCTTAGCTTGTCTGCCAAGTAGGCCTTAAGTTCAGTAATCTTGATTCGTTCCTGCTTCATGGTATCGCGATCACGCACTGTTACCGCTTTATCGTCTAAGCTCTCGAAATCAACTGTAACACATAGTGGTGTACCAATCTCATCTTGACGACGATAGCGCTTACCAATAGACTGGGTCTCGTCGTACTCTACATTGTATTCACCAGCAACAGAAGTAAATACTTCTTTGGCTACTTTGCTCAGCTCTGGCTTTTTACTGAGTGGTAGGATAGCTACTTTTACTGGTGCGAGTTCTGGCTTGAACTTGAGCACAACCCTCTCCTCTTCTCCTACTTTTTCAACTGTATAGGCATCAATAATAGTTGCCAAAAATAATCGATCTATACCAACAGAAGTTTCAATAACCCATGGAGTAAATTTCTTGCCACTTGCTTCATCAAAATAGTTCAGTTCTTTGTTACTAAACTGACTATGCCTGCCAAGATCCCAATCACCTCGATTGTGAATTCCTTCCATTTCTTTGAAACCAAATGGATACTTGTACTCAATATCCCAGGCATCTTTAGCATAATGAGCTCGTTCGTTTTCACCGTGCTCACGAAAACGAAGATTTTTTGGCTGTAAAAAGCTCTGATGCCAAGCCATTCTTGCTTGTTTCCACTGTGTAAATACTTCGGTAGCATCGTTAGGATTTACAAACATTTGCATTTCAGCCTGTTCAAACTCACGTTGTCGAAATAAGAAATCGCCCGGAGTAATCTCATTACGAAAAGCCTTACCAATCTGAGCTACTCCAAAAGGTAGCTTGCCTCGAGTAGTTTCACGAACATTCTCATAATTCGTATAAATACCTTGGCAAGTTTCACCTCGAAGATATGCAGCTGCACTAGAGTCTTCTACTGGCCCAAGAAATGTTTTCATAAGTAAATTAAACTGACGAATATCGGTCCAGTCATGCTTGCCACAATTTGGGCAGTCAAGTAGCGCAATATTATCTGTTAATTCTTTAACGTCCGTACTATCTACATCAGCTAGCTTGTCGGCACGAAAACGTTTTTTACATGCTTTGCAATCAACCATTGGGTCATTAAAGCGCTCTACATGCCCTGAAGCCTCCCATACTTTGGGGCTTTGAATAATTGCACTATCTAGCCCAACGACATTAATGTTCTTATATACAACTTCTTTCCACCATGACTGTTTGAGATTATTCTTGAGTTCTACACCATAAGGGCCAAAGTCATACATTCCCGCTACACCACCATATATTTCAGATGCCTGAAATACAAAACCTCGCCTTTTACAGTAGCTCACGAGCTTTTCCATACTAATCTTTGACTTATCTTTATTTGGTTTGTCTGTTTTCATAGATACATTATACCTTATAACTACTTGGCTTGAAAAACCTTTGGGCTAACAAATTTTAGATTGAAGTGATATTGATAATATCGGGTCAATAAATTTTCACCTTCTAGCAACACATCACTGACTTCATTGATACGGGCTATCTGATTTAATGGATTTGTATATATGAGTCGCCAAAGCTTAATTGTCTCGTCAGAAATAATTCCATAATGTTCATGGGGTCTTTGTGGTAATACCTGACCAGAATCATATGCAAGATAGTGTCTACTACCCAGTACAGTATCGTCTAAGTCTGGCTGTGAACCAATAGTCTGTAAGAACTTAAGGCTAAAGTACTGAATAACCAAATGTGGATTAATATCTTCACAGAGTGCAGTTAAAACTTCAACTAACAAATCGTAAGCGACTATATTGGGTTGCTCTTCTGGCAACATCTTACTGAGAATCTCTAAAATCGTATAGCTTGCAACAAGCGTATCTTCTATCTGTATCGGAAGACGGAAAATGCGTGTGGCTTCTGCACCAATGACTAAATCCATATTTCTGCCTTTTACAAAGCACAATTCAATCTCACAAAAGGGCTCTAAGTGACCTGCAAGCTTTGCTTTGCCGCGTCTTACTCCCTTTGCAACTACCTTAATCTTGCCCTTTTCACGCGTAAATATTGTTAATATTCTATCGGCCTCGCCAAGATTGTGGCGCCTGAGTACCAGCCCTGTTGCCGAGTAATTTTTCATTGTAATAAGGCGGTAATATGTGCCACTAGCTGTGATGGTGAGATTTGTGATTTTACATAGTACGCATCTACTTTTAAGCTTTCTCTGACAGTTTCATGTAAGTTAACATCAGACTGAGATAGATTTGTTAAGATAATAATTTTCATAGCTGAGTAACTTGGATTAATACGAATTGTTTTAATTAACTGCAATCCATTCATCTGAGGTAGTAAGATGTCAATTAATGCGATGTCTGCAGTATGTGATTTAAGCCACTCAAGAGTTTTTTTGCCGTCATTAAAACTAGCGACTGTAAAGCCAGCTTTTTCAAACTTGAGCTGATACATGTCACTCAGAATCTTATCATCTTCAACTAATACAATGGTCTTATTCATACTTTTACTCTACTCTTTTGCTCGAGTACTTTCAAATACATTGAGTTGTTGCGATATTGGTAAATGAATATATAGGCGGTGGCTTAGATTTTTATTACCAACATGTACAGTCACCTTCATACTCTCAAGTAATGATAGTGCATACACAATAATTAATTCTTCAAGATCATAGCCTCTTTGAGGTACAGGCTGCCTATAGTATTTTTGCACAATCTTTGCATTACTCATAAGCCAGTTATTCTTTTTACCTTCAAGCATAACTACAAGAGTTTGCTTACGACGTCGAAAACTAGACTCAAATCGCTTTGTACTAGTGATGACATAGAGGATAGTTTCAATACTGCTACAAAACATTTCATCATCAACAACTATAAGTGAGCTATGATAAGTTTTGTGAGTCGAAAATCGTAAACCATATGATTGTGATTGAATAGTCAGCAAGAGCTCTTCTATATGCAGGCTACGTGCTTGAATTGTATTTCTTAATGTTAGTAGATACAGCCTATTCAAAAGCTGTTGATTACGATTATTAACTTGGATAGTTCTAGTTAATTTAGTTTTTAATTCTTTTGAGATATCTAAATCCAGTATATCTTCTAGATAACCATTAACAGACTGGCTTGTGTTTGAAAGGCTTTGCAGACATGCTGATACGGTCGCCTGAAAACCTACCAGAGAGTGCCATCTTGCAAGACTATGATTTAATGGCTGAATTCTCTCTGTCATGTACTTACACTACAAGTAATGTACTCTCTTGTGCAAGCTTAAGTACTATAGCCTGAAAGACATCTATGGATTCAAGTGGAGTGTACTAAGAATAGAAGTGAAAACCGTTAGGTATTTTGCGTTATCATCTGTCTGGATAATATACGTTTTATCTCTAATTGGTAAAAGTACAACTGTGCCATTTGGAATCTTGGGGTCAGCTTGGCCTGTATAGATTGTACCCTTCACTCCTGAAACTGTAATTTCTTTTGAAGACATCTTTGCTGGATTACCCGGTGTTCCCTTTGCAAGCACATCATAGGGTTTTTTTACATCAGCATACGCTTGATTCTTCAGAGCAAATCGTAGTGGATATTGATCAAGCTTGGTATCGATAAAGTCAGGTGAAGATAACCCTGAAATCGTACTGCCTTTATCATTGGGTGTAATTACAAGACTCCATGATTTTGGTAAGCTAATTTCAAAATTACCAGCATTAGCTGGTGAAGTATAGGTACGTAGATCACCGTTTGCTAACTCTGCAGCTTTTTTATCATCAGCTGTTTTTTGAGCAGCTACTCCAGCATCTTGACCTTCTTTTGTAGCTTGATTGAGCTTCTCGTCATTGATAGAGGCTCGCGAAAACAATACAAGTACAAAAATAAATAACACCAGTGTCAGCACACCTAATACTACTAAGCCAATCTGATAAAACTTCGTGGCTTGCTTTGAAGATTTTGGCTTTGGGGGTTGTGTACTTATATCGAGGGGGGCTTGGGGGTCCATTTTTTACCTTTACTTTTTTAAGTTAGCTTGGCCTGGCTCCCAGTCTACCGGACAGAGTCCACCAGTTTGAAGAGCTTTTACAACGCGCATAGTTTCTTCAACGCTTCGCCCTACATTACCATCAGATATCACAACATAGCGCAGGTCACCCTCTGGATCAATAATAAAGGTACCACGCTCGGCTTCTCCATTGGTTTCATTGAGCACTTCGTAATCACGACTTAGGGTATGTGAAGTATCTGAGAGAACAGGGAATGTCACCATATCAAGATCTCTTTCAAACCATGCCTTATGACTAAATTGGCTATCAGTACTAGCAGCGAGAATTTCAGTATCTATCTTTTGAAATTCTGCACACATTTTAGCAAAGCCCTTAATTTCTGTTGGGCAAACAAAAGTGAAATCTCTTGGGTAGAAGAATAGTATTACCCATTTACCCTTGAAGTCTTTCAAGCTCACTTCTTGATAGTCGTCTTTTAGACCTTTTTGATAGGCTGGGAGTTTAAATTCTGGAGCTGGTTGGTTTAGTTTTAACATAATCTTCCTTTCTTTTATGCTTTGCTGGCTACGCGTTTATTGACTACATCCCAGTCTACACAGGCCATAAAAGCAGAAATATAGTCTTTGCGCGCTGTAGCATAGTCTAAAAAGTAGGCATGCTCATAGACATCCATTACTAGTACAAGCTCGGTGTCAGCTACACCACCTTGATTGTGAACATCATAGATATAATTTTCTAGATGACCAAGCTGGTAATCAAATGCCAATACAACCCAACCTCTAGATGCAATTCCAAGAGCTGAGAATTCTGCCTGCCATTTTTCTACACTTCCCCATCGTTTTTCTATTAATGTCTTAATAGTACCGTCAATTACACTAGGCTGATCTGTCATATTATCAAAATAGCTTTCATGCAATTTAATACCATTAAGAGTGAAGTTTTTTTCTACAAATAACTCACGAAGTTCAGAGTACGAGCCGTTGGTAGACTCTAGATCAACAGTTTTAGATTTTTCAGCAATCTCGTTGAATTTTTTAACATATCCGGCGTAGAGCACGTCATGATGCTCGCTCAACTGTTTAGCGCTAATACCTGGTAATTCTTTATATTTAAGTGGTTTTACTTCCATTGAGTGGTGTGTTCCTGTTTATATTTCTATTGTAGTGCAAAGCATAAGACTAAGTCAAAATTTATAAAAATGCGTATTCTCAGTTTTGTGTACTATTTCTATATTAGGTAGTTTAAAGACGTAGCTTGCAAAATAACTGTCTTTCTTCATCTCTGCTTGTAATTTCTTTTCTAAACGGGGCATATACTTGGTGGCTAAAAAAGTAAATATTAGGTCTGCATTTGATACATCGGCTCTCCACATACTCCTCAGTCTTACCTTGGCATCGGTATACTTTCGCAAACGTATCAGACTAATTAACCATAAGACCGGATTGATCTCATAGCCAATAACTCGATAACCTTTTTTGGCAGCAATAACAAGTAATCTTCCATCACCAGAGCCAAGATCTACAACCAATGCTTTCTTAGGTAATTCTATCGTTTTAAAGATTGTCTTCAGATCACGTTCAAAAGTTGGCACATAGGGTGCACCAAAAAAAACCACATACAAGAATGGAATAGCAACCAATAAAATTATTAAACCAAGCCAGACTAACATTAACTTACTTTCTCATGTTTAACTTGATTGATTATTTTGAAGCATTTTCTTTCAGCCACTTTTGTACTTCTAATACAGTCTTGAGAGGAGCAATTTTGGGCCAAACTGCCAAGATAGTTAGATCTGGGCCAATCAACACGGCAGAGCGCACCGTACCCATAAACTTGCGCCCATACATACTCTTCTCGGCCCAAGCACCATAGGCATTGGTCATTGCCGTCTCAGTATCAGCAAGAATAGTGAATGGTAGCTCATGCTTACTTGCAAACTTAGCATGGCTTTTGACATTGTCTTTACTTACTCCAATTACATCTACTCCCTCTGCCTGTAGAGTCTCAAAATTATCTCTCAATGCACAAGCTTGAGTAGTACAGCCTGGTGTCTCGTCTTTAGGATAAAAGTATATTAGAGTTGTTTTGCCTTTGAGATCACTTAAATTATGAATCTTACTAGTTTGATCTGGCAAGCTAAATTGCGGGGCTGGCTTTCCTATTTCTAGACTCATAAAGGTTTCCTTGTTTTAATTACGTTCTCTCAAATATTGATCCCATTTGTGAAATAATGCTGCTGTAGCGCGTAAATCTGCCACATTGTACTTGGCAATTTCTAAGCCCTTACCAGCCTTAAAGTACTCTCCTACCTGACTACCATCCATCTCACCCTTTGGTGATTCTATGCCAAAAGCTCGACACCACCTATGTAAACTGCCCTTATACATGGCACTACCATAAAATGTTAGTAATTCGGCTAGATCCCAATGTAATGCACCCGGATACTTACTCGAGTTATAGCGATTAGAGATAAGATCTTTACTAGGGCGTATGCCGTGTATAGCTGAGCGAATATTGATATATGGTACATCACTGCGGCGCCCAAAAAAACTTATAAATTCATCAGCTGTTTCGGCAAGCGCCCAAAACTTTACAAGTATCTCGGCCTCGGTCATTGGTACGTATTTAATATCATCTTCTTCTAAATCTTCTTGTGTGCCCGTTGGGTCTTGATAGTATACTGCACCCTTCTTAGTATCAATATCATATACACCTATAGCAACAATAAATGCTGTTAAGGGGCTAAAGACTAATTGATCTTTTACATAGGCCATTTCTCGCTCATAGCCTTTTGGATCGAACTTTTTATCTGGTACACGTTTCATTAAATCTTTTTGGGTTATCTCGTCAAAATCATCCCAATTTTCTGCGGCAAATTCTACATCAAATACTAATCGTTTTTTATTCATCCATCTATTATAGCTTAAAACAAAAAGACGGTCACTTATTTAGAAGCTAACCGTCTTTTTTTATGAGTCTTAACTAGAACTTAGCGTTGCTGAACAAAAGTCAGAGCGTTACCGTGATTACCAGCTCGACCTGTACGACCAATGCGGTGGATGTAGTCTTCATAGCTAGCTGGTTGATCAAAGTTAATCACATGAGTAACATTAGGAATATCAAGCCCACGAGCAGCCACATCTGTAGCAACAAGTATTTCTACATTACCATTAGCAAAAGCACGTAAAGCACGCTGACGCTGTGGCTGAGACTTATTACCATGAATAGCTTCTGAGCGCAGACCTTTTTGCGTTAACGAATCAGCGAGTTTTTGCACTCCCCATTTAGTCTCACCAAAGACAAGTACCTTAGAAAAGTCAGGCTGGGCAAGAATTTTTTCTAACATATCATATTTGTCAGCTGGTGTGGCAAACGGAATAATATCTTGCTCGATATGCTCGCTTGTTTCGGCGGTACGCACTGAAACAGTTACAGGATTATTGAGCATTGTATCCATTAGGCGTTCAATTTCTGGTGTAATAGTTGCACTAAAACACAGTGACTGTCGCTTGGTTGGCAGTAAATTCAATAAGAAACGAATGTCAGGCAAGAAGCCCATGTCGAGCATTCTATCGGCTTCATCAAGTACAAGAATTTCAGTATTACGAAAGTCTAGTTTACCTTGATTGCTTAAGTCTTTTAACCGACCCGGTGTACCAATAATTACTTGGGGATGTCGTGCAAGCTCACGAATTTGGTGTTGAATATTTACGCCACCGACACAAATAGCACTATATAGTTGCAACCCACGTGCAAAAGCTTTGAATTCTTCATCTATTTGTTGAGCAAGCTCACGAGTAGGTGCCATAATAAGCACAGCTGCACCACGCGGACGATCAACTTGAGTCTTGAGTAATTGAATAATTGGTAAAACAAAAGCTGCTGTTTTACCTGTACCAGTATTGGCAAGAGCAATGACATCATGACCTTGCATTACCTCTGGAATAGCGCGATCTTGCACCTGAGTAGGAGTTGTATAACCTCGTACGTCTAGAGTCTTATTGAGTTCAGCAATAAAGCCAAAGTCTGCAAACATGTGCTTTGGTACATAGGCTACGTGCTCTTGAACAGTTACGGCCTTATTAATAAATTTCTGTGGGTCAATGTATTTACCTCGACGATTACCGCCTCCGCCCGATCGACCCTGGTTATTGTTACTTCTTTTATAGCCAAACGGCTTTCTTCCACGCGAGTTATTGCGTGATTGATATGAGTTATTCTTCATTTTAAGAGATGGATACCTTTTCTATCTGTAATAAAAATATTATATTTGCTGTCATCTAATCAATTAGGTGAACAGCGAGATTACAGACACTTGACTCGGCATTCACTAGTACACTGACTTTTACCTCAGTAGCACTTTGTATTAGTTGTACCAATATAGCATAAGATAAAACCTATGTCAATGATTTCATTCGAGGTTTATTTAAGCGATCAAACAGTCTTGCTAAACTTATAGATGGCTAGCGGTACAAACACAGCCAGCAAGCCAGCTACCCAGATCAAGGTCATATAGACAGGGTGTAATGGCCCTCCAGACATCAATACGCGCACACCATTAATCAAATGCGTAACTGGCTGATTGCGTGCAAAAGCCTGCAGCCAGTCGGGCATAGTATAGACAGGCACAAAAGCTGAGCTAGCGAAGGTCAAAGGAAACACAAACAAGAACCCAGCAGTCTGTACGGCTTCGGCATTGCGAATATACAAGCCAAGCGTAGCGGTTAGCCAAGAAAATGCAAAGCTAAAAGCTATAACTAATGCTAAAGCTGCAATGAATTTACCAGTACCAGCCTGAAAACGAAAGCCCATCAATGCCCCAACTACAAACATTAGAGTAACAGTAAATGAAGTGCGTATGTTGTCAGCAAAAGTACGACCAGCCAAAACTGCACCCCGCGACATCGGGAGTGAACGAAATCGATCAATTGCACCCTTATCGAGATCTTCTACCAGGGCAACTGGGGTTTGTAGTGATCCAAACAATGCACTTTGGGCCATAATACCCGGGAGTAAAAAGTTAATATAACTAACACCAGGCGTTGCCACTCCAATAGCACCACCAAAAACATAATTAAAAAGCACCAAGAACATTATTGGCTGTATACTTGAAAAAACCAATATCTGGGGAGTACGACGAAAGCGCATAAGATTTCTCTTGGTTATAGCCAGTACATCACTTACAGACATTCGTATAGTACTGAGCATTGATGGACTCGATTGCATTACTTTTTACCTCGTTTTTTCTTAACAGATGGTATTGATTTTGGTTTCTTGCCTGTTACAGACAAGAATACATCGTCAAGACTTGGACGATGCACTGAAATATCCTTGGGTTTAATATTGGCTTTATCAAGCTCTTTAACCAACTGAATAAGCATATCTGCTCCTTTAGTTGCTCGTACACTAATGGCTTGACTCATTTCGTCTATCTGAGGTTTGGAACGAGAGATTTTTTTCATTATCTCGATGGTCTCGGCCTGATGATTATCAGCCACTTGCACCTCAACAACATCTCTACCAAGACTGGCTTTGAGTTGAGTTGCTGTCCCCTGTTTTACTACCTTACCACTATCAATAATACTAATATAATCACACAGCGCATCAGCTTCTTCAAGATACTGGGTTGTAAGTAATAATGTGCGGCCTTCAGCAACCAGTTCTCGAATCAACTGCCATAATTCTTGTCGAGTCCGTGGATCAAGGCCAGTGGTTGGCTCATCCATAAAAAGAATCTCAGGCCGACCTACTAGGCTTGCACCGAGGTCTAGACGACGGCGCATTCCTCCAGAATAGGTTTTAGCAGGTCTATCTGCAGCATCAGTTAAGCTAAGGCGTCTCAATAATTCATTAGTACGTTTCTTGGCTTCTTTTTTTGGTACATGATACAAACGAGCAACCATCATTAAGGTCTCTCGGCCTGTCAAGAAATCATCAACTGCTGCAAACTGACCTGCCAGTCCAATCATTCGTCGCACTCGCGTAGGATGTTCGGCAACATTAACGTCATTGATAGTGATTGTACCACTATCAGGTACTAGAAGAGTTGCCAGAGCTCGCACAACTGTCGTTTTACCTGCTCCATTAGGACCAAGCAGACCATAAATTTTACCTTTATCAACCCGTAAGCTAACGCCGTCTAAAGCCTTAACATCTCCGTAGTATTTTTTTATGTTATCAACGACAATAACTGCGTCTGAATTATCTTTCATGGTCAAATTATAACATATCAAAGACTTAATTATTAATCTTTTTATGTCGTAAACTATGGAACTATACTACTAAGTGTGTTATAATTGTCTGTAAGCAAGTGGTTTCTATATAACCTCTCCGTAGACATAACTAGTCCCTCAGAAAGACTCTCTATTATCGCGGTTAGACAATATTAAACGCGAGCGATATTATTTATAAAAAAGAAGGAACAATACATTATGGCATCAAAACTATACGTAGGTGGTCTCGCATATAGCGTTACCGAACAAGAATTAGAAGAACTATTTGCAGAACAAGGCAAAGTAGACAGCGCAGTTATCATTAAAGACCGAGACACAGGCCAATCAAAAGGCTTTGGTTTTGTAGAAATGGCTGATGACGCTGATGCACAAAAAGCTATCAAAGAGCTAAGTGGTAAAGAAGTAAGTGGCCGAGCTATCATTGTAAATGAAGCACGTCCACAAGAAGACCGACGCCCAAGCGGTGGTGGTGGAAACCGATACTAATTAGTAATTTATTACTAATCAAAAAACCGAGCAATTCTGCTCGGTTTTTTGTTACGATTTATTACAAATTGAATAATCTTAGTAGTCCATAAACCACATAGGCGGGCCAGGTAACAGCCTTAAATAAACCAACTAAAACAAGCCAAAAAGTATTAGCATGTTGCATATAGTATATGAGTGCTCCAATCAGCCCAATGCCGTACACTGCTCCACCACCAGCATAGTTACTTTTGCTATATTTTTTTGAAGAATCATAATTTTTTGCCACGATATATCTCCTATTTAATACTAATATTATCCTCTTATGCATTAATAAACACAATAATAAATCACAAGTGTGCTAGCATTATATATATGCAACACATTACAAATCTCACAGCTCGCAATCTTGACGATTATAGCCAATACATTAATTCTAATCAGCGTGAAAATATCACTACACTCGCCCACACTTTACATCGTAAAAAAATTGTCGAAGTTAACGCGACAGCCTTTGGTGGTGGTGTAGTTGAGCTATTACAAGGTAAAATTGCTTTAATGCAGGGTATGGGCATTGATGCTAATTGGTATGTTTTGCCACCGAGTGATGATTTCTTTCATACTACTAAAGAGCTACATAATTGCCTGCAGGGCAAGTGCGAGTTGCCATCACCAGATCAATTGACTGATTACTCTGATTACCTCAAAAAGATTGCCGCAGATCTACCGAGTGACGCCGATGTATATGTTTTGCATGACCCACAAACCCTTGGCTTAGCCCCCTATCTGCCAGCTGGCAAGCTAATATGGCGTTGTCATATTGATCTAACTGACGCAGAAAGCCATACCTTAAATTGGTTACACAACTACTACCAATACTTTGAAAAGCTTATTTTTAGCGTGCCGTGCTATGCCAAAAATGCGCCTAAAGATAAAGTTACTATCGTACGCCCAAGTATTGATCCTCTTAGTGACAAAAACAAACCCCTTACACAGGGTGAGATTGATGTAGCACTCAATAAATATAAACTCAATACAAAGCCCTACCTAATTCAAATATCACGCTTTGATAAATTCAAAGATCCACTTGGTGTGCTCGATATCTATCAAGAAATTTGTAAGCTATCATCTGATTATGATTTGGTATTAGTTGGGAATATGGCCACTGATGACCCTGAGGGCCAAAGCTACTTTGAAAAAGTGCAAGCTGTCGCACAGACACTGCCAGAGCCTGTACAATTTATTACTGAAGCCAGTGATAGCGAAATAAATGCTTTTCAGCGTGGTGCCAGTGCAGTATTTCAGAATTCAAATCGTGAAGGCTTTGGCCTAACAGTCACTGAAGCACTTTGGAAAGAACAGATTGTATTTAGCCGTCCTGTAGGCGGTATTGCACTGCAAGTTTTTGATAATATAACTGGTTTTTTTCTTGATCAAGATAACAATATAAATGCTGAAAAAATAGTGGGGGTTCTCGAAAACTTAAATAAATATTCACACATTCAAAAAGCAGCTCACGAACTCGTACTCAAAGAATTCTTATTACCCACAATGACTCAAGACTATCTTGCCAGCTACCTAGAGCTTATCAATTAAGATAAGCGTACACTTAAGCCCTTGCCTTCAAAAATTTTACAAACAAATACTGGCGTATTCTCTTTACTCAGTGCATCACTATACTGATAACCAAGTGCTGTAAATGTAGCGAAATCTTTAGGCTCAGTGATTCTATTGATAATCAACCAATGTGCAAAAGCCCCGCGAGCAATCTTTGTATGTACTACTACAAAGGTTGGTTTATTCGTTTTTGGACTAATCGTTAAAAATGACGGTGTTATTATTCTCCTTTTATCTATAAAAGGAGTTATTGTTTTAGTATATTCTATGGCGCTCAGATTAATTATTAAACCTGTTTTGGGTAATGTTGCGGCAATTGATTCTCCCCAATATGTATATAAGCTTGCAAACTTTTTATTTGGGAGTCTATAGCCCATTTCTAGTCTATACGGATAGATACCGTCAAGTGGGCGTAAAATTCCATACAACCCTGAAAGAATTCTCAAAGTTTTATTCGCGTATTCTCTATCTCTAACAGACCAGCTCTCTACCTGTAGACCACTATATATATCGCCCAAAAAACTATCCACTGCCGGGCTTTGCTTGCCCTGCAGTACAGACCACTCAGTAATCAAGCTATGAGTTTTTTCTGCAAGCAATGGTGATAGCTTCATTACTTTTTCTATTTGAGAGACAGATAATTTTTTGAGATAACTATCAAGCTCCTGGGCTTTACCTATAAGTTCTGGCTGACTCAGTACTGCATAACTTTTATTAAGATTAGAACGCATTGTTTTAGATGAGTGTAATAATATGATCATTACTTATACCATACAAGAATACTATTGATGTTACTAAAATTATCTTGACTTTTCTGCAAGAGAGGCAATATTCTGCATCTTACCTGGTAAATTATCAGCAAGCTTTTGCGCGACAAGCTTAGCAAATACATTTCGTAATGGACCAGTTAGAGTAATGGTATGAGTAAAAACAGTTTTTCCTTTTTGTACATCAACCACGTGTACTATTGTCATTTTTCCCATAGGAATATTGCCAACTGTAGTATAAGTTTTATTTAGATTTACTTTAGTAATAGTAACGCTCGATTTTGGAAATCCTTTTGGCTTCATAACGATCTTAGTACCAACAGTAAAGTCGCCCTCGAGCTTTGCTGATTCGAGGCTAGTATCTTCTTCTGGCCAATCAGATACATTTGTCCACCGCGCCCATATAGCTTTTGGGTTTGCAGTAGAGGTTTCACTATGGCTAACTTGCCAGGTTTTTTTGTTCATATAGCTATTATATCAAATATTGCCAGTAATAAAATGATAAAATAAGTCACCTTTAGAGCTTTAGGTGTATTCTAAGTAGCTATTACTATTGTCAATATTATTAAGTACTTGTGACAGCAGTGGGATTGTCTCATTTGGCAATGCATCGATCTTGCACCACACCAGCTCACTACATTTTTCTGGCTCATTGTTTTGCGGCTCACCCTGCCAGATGTGTACTTCGTAAAATATATCGAGGTACTCTTCTTCAGTTTCGTCTCTTGGGAGTCTTTGAACTAACTGCACAAATTTTACATCTTTTGGGTCGATAACAATTCCAACTTCTTCGAAGGCTTCGCGTACAATTGCTGACGTACCAAGCTCGTCTTGCTCTAAATGGCCTGCAATAATACTATACATTCCATCTTGATTACCCGTATTGGTTCTTTTGAGTAGTAAAATCTCATCTTCTCGGCGCAGAAGAAGATTAACTGCAATAGTGACCTTAAATCGTTCGTTAGGCATAGTAATAAGCTTATTTTATTGTTTAGCTTTCTTGACTATACTGTATTCTACTGCTGCACGATACAGAGTTTTAAAAGCTTCTTCGTTTATTTCACCACCCTCGCTGAGTTTAATAGCCCGGCGTTGATTACCGCCCAGCTCATCGTTGAAAGCTTTATCTGGATCAGGTAAGCTTGCGCCGTATAGAAAGCCAATCTTTACCGAATCTTTAAAAGCATTGCCGGTAGCAATTAAACTACCTTCGTGATACCAGCAGGGTGAGCCCATATACTTCCACTCTTCTTTCATCTTTGGGTCAGCCTCGTGGATGAGCTTGCGAAATTTGCTTAGCATCGGCCCGCGCCAATCCGTAAGACTGGTTATTAAATTATCTATTTGTTCGCTCGGTTTCATAACACCACCTTCTATTTGTTACATATGTATTATACTTTCTTTCATTATATCAAAAAAGACCCTGGTGGTTTCAGTAAAAAATACTGATTAGAGGGTTAGGTTAGCAACTAAAGCCTCCTTTGCCAATTCATGCTTGCAGTAAATTCCTGCAGTTACCAAACCACATGCGATGCTCTAGGTTTCTCAACTAAGAAAAATAGCCGACGTATGTCGGCTATTTTTCTTAGATAGGAATATTATCTAATAGGAACTAGAAAGCTTTTGTTGCACCGTCTTCTATTGCTTTTTCAGCATTGTCTTTAGACATCATTGCACACACAGTTGTTCCACATTTCTCGTGCTTACCTTTGGCCATATAACCACCTTTTTTAGTTTTGTGAATCTCTGGGGCTGACAACTCAACGCCTTTTTCTTTACATTTAACGCAATATCCTGTAAGCATGTCTATCTCCTCTTAAATCAGTTATTAATATGACTTACTGTATTATAACGCCTTTTTAGGATCTTCCCTAGCCTTTAGTAAAATTTTTTACTTTTTATGATAAATATTTAACTTAAAAACAATTATAATTTACTACAGATCAATAGTCACAAAACCAAGAATTATTTTGAACCCAGTACTGAATCGAAGGGCACTCTAGTCACCTTTGGTACACTACTTGGCTGGGGCGGCAGGGATCGAACCTGCGAATGACGGCACCAAAAGCCGTTGCCTTACCACTTGGCCACGCCCCAATATTATATTTGAACCAATTCATTTTAGCTCAAACCTGTAGTAATTTCAATTGTCCCTACTAATTCTACTAAATTAGTGTACTAATCTAACCAGTAGTTACATAAGCTAATCTTGTATGGTTATGAAAAGTTATTGTAAAATCTTAAAAATTCTGCTATAGTAACTGCAAGTTTTTAAGTACCTTGAATTATACACCGAGAGGAGTGTAATGGATGAGCCTGAGTATGACCCTGTACAAACCAATAGCAATCTTGAACCACGCTGGCTCAATCAGGCTATGCGCTGTAGTTTCCAGGGTGCAACCGGCATTGAGCTTGGTTATATTTTAGCTGGCAGGGGTGCCGCCAGAGGTATGTGGTTTCCATTCTT
>Ga0163144_10009511_pt1 | contig 20851 bp, 17 predicted proteins | sample OliLak19BULKMAT1_FD_123175 | JGI IMG/M metagenome (GOLD analysis project Ga0163144, IMG submission 123175) | Freshwater microbial mat bacterial communities from Lake Vanda, McMurdo Dry Valleys, Antarctica - Oligotrophic Lake LV.19.BULKMAT1 | ecosystem: Environmental > Aquatic > Freshwater >... | reverse complement strand
TTGATATTAATCGCTATAGGTTGTTGATTTGATTCGCTTTCAGCGAATCTATAGCGGTTTGCAAAAGCTATTATATCGCTCGCGACTTTTGCAAACCGCTATAGTCCAAAACGTGCGAGGTAGTTATTGGCGCTTGGGCCATCGATCGCAGCCAGCAGAACGATAAAAGATCTAACCGGCCGCGATCACTTTCTGTTTTATTCTTCCAAACAACGATCTTCCACCGATCTTCATATCAATCTCTACGCAATCTCCTGGCTTAAGAAACGGAGTGCTGGGCTGATGGAGCTCCGGTGCATCAGGGTGTGCGTTGCGCGCATCGATTATTTCAAGCATACGTCGCTCTGCCAAGCAGGCGACGCCACGGGAACGGTCTTGATTGGAGATTGTACCGGAACCGATAAATGTTCCTGGACTTAATCTTCTGGTACGAGCAGCGTGAGCGATTAGCTGATCGAACGAGAAATGCATCTCAGCAGCGCTTGGCGTCCCGATGACATTACCGTTCAGCGAACACTCAATATCCAAATGAACGCGACCATCCTTCCAGGCGTCGCCAAGTTCGTCCGGAGTTACAGCAAACGGGGCGAAGCTTGTACTCGGCTTACTCTGAAGAAAGCCAAAACCCTTCTCAAGCTCGACAGGGATTAAGCCCCTTAAACTTACGTCGTTAATTAGAGCGAGAAGTTTTACGTGGGATCTAGCATCTTGTGGCGATACTCCAAGTGGTGTCTCGTCCAAAAACACACCGACTTCGCCCTCCAGATCCAAGCCATGCGAATGATCAAGGCACGCGATATCAGAATTTGGACCATCGAGGTAATCGCCAATCCCTTGATACATCAATGGGTCGCTGGTGATATTTTTCGGCGGTTCAACCCCACGCGCCTTGCGTACAAGAATGATATGTTGAATGAACGCACTTCCATCAAGCCACTGATAGGTTCTCGGTAGAGGCGCCTTGTACACAACCAGCGCAAGATCTCGAACTGCTTGCCATCTACCGCGTTCAAGATCCTCTCCGATTAATTTAAGTTGAGGCAACACGATCTCCCACCGCTCGAGGGCATCGAGCAATGTTAGTGCAGTTTCCCTTGGCACCAGAGCGCAGCGTGATTCGTCTCGCGAAATAACCACAAGTTGCCCGTCGCGCTTATCGGCGTAGCTGATGGGGGTATCAATTTCAATGCTAGCGAATTTCATTACAGATTCCCGCGCAGCTCCTGCTCTACTTCCAGGGCTTCAAAGAGCGCCTTAAAATTTCCAACTCCAAAACCTTGCGAGCCCTCACGTTGAATCACCTCGAAAAAGAGCGTTGGGCGATCGCTGACCGATTTTGTAAAGAGCTGCAACAGATAACCATCATCATCACGATCAACTAGGACTCCGTACTCTGCGATCTTGGCGAGATCCTCCTTGATCTTGCCGACTCGATCCGGCAGCGCGTCATAATAGGTTCGCGGTACCCTTAGGAATCCGGCCCCACGTTTTCTAAGCTCCGGAATGGTCTTAAGAATGTCATCTGTGCGCATCGCGATATGTTGTACGCCCGGTCCGTAGTGAAACTCTAGATATTCTTCAATCTGTGATTTGCGCTTACCCTGCGCTGGTTCATTCAGCGGAAATTTCACCTTACCACTGCCGTTTGTCATCACCTTTGACATTAAGGCGGAGTACTCTGTTGAGATCTCGTTATCACTAAAATGTTGCATCTGTTTAAATCCGAGCACATCTTCGTAAAACTTTACCCAGCTATCCATCTTGCCAAGTTCAACATTGCCTACGATATGATCGATGTACTGCAGCCCAACTGGATCGCCTTGGGGTATTGCGGGAAATAGATCAGAGTAGGGGATGAATCCTGGCCAGAATAATCCGTGGTAAGATTTACGCTCGACGATTGAATGGATCACGTCACCGTAAGTGTGGATCGCTGCACGCTTTACCGTTCCATCGCCATCTTCGAATACCGTTGGTATAAGTGCGCTCTGCGCACCACGCCGCATCGCTTCATAGTAGAAGGCCTCGCAGTTTGAGACCTGTAGCGCAACGTCATGCACCGTATCGCCGTGGCGTAACACATTTGCCGCAATCGGATGAGTCATCTTGGGGGGCGAGGTTAGGGCGAGATAGATATTATTCTGTTTGAGCACAAACGTTGCAGTCTCCGCAAAGCCTGTTTCCGGACCGCGATAAGCTAACGGCTGAAAGCCGTAGACCAGCGAATAGTAATATGTTGCCTGCTTTGCGTTACCGACCCACATCTCAACGTGATCGTAAGCATCGATTCCGAGCGGATCTTTAACTTTGTCTTTAGACGGGACGCCTCCAATAAGCGATTTCCCGCGATACGTTTGTTCGTCAAACCGTTTCCTTATTTCAGCCATGCAGTGCCTTTCTGTAAATTCAAAGGAGACTAGCTTCCCCCAAGCCAACTCGTAAGATAACTTGAGTCCATCAAGGTTGCACCAGCTTTAGTAAGTTGCAGCGGAGCGAAGGTATCGACCATAACCGCAAGCTCTTCAGTGACCTTGGTACCAAGTGAACTCTCGACTGTTCCAGGATGTGGCCCATGTGGAATGCCTGCCGGGTGTAGCGTAAAGGCTCCGCGTTGCACTCCGGTGCGGCTCATAAAATCACCCTCGACATAGTACAAAACCTCACTACTATTCACATTTGAATGGTTATAGGGAACAGGAATGGAAAGTGGATGATAGTCAAAGAGGCGCGGACAGAACGAACACACAACAAACCGACCGCCTTCAAAGGTCTGATGCACCGGTGGCGGTTGATGAATGCGCCCCGTAATCGGTTCAAAATCCTCTATATTGAAGATATAAGGATACACAAAACCGTCCCATCCGACCGTATCTAGTGGATGGTGATCAAGGATTAAACCTGTGAGCTTATCGCCCGTCTTCACGCGGACCTCAAACTCGCCCTTCTCGTCGTGTGTTTCTAGCTCCTGAGGAATTCGCATATCCCTCTCGCAAAACGGCGAATTCTCAAGGAGCTGACCGTATTCGTTTCGATAGCGGCGCGGCACCTCGATGCGACTTGGTGCCTCTAGGCAAAGAAAGCGGGTCTCCTGCTCAACATCGATACAGTAAGTGGTGCCCACAGGGATCACGATGTAGTCCCCCGCTCGATAGTTCAAATTCCCAAAATTACTACGTAGCTTACCCGTGCCCCAATGCACAAAGAGCAGTTCATCACAGTCCGAATTCCGAAACAGGTAATTCATCTTTTCAGTTGGGGTTGCTAAGCCAAGCTTCAGATCTTGATTCGCCATCAACCATGTACGAGAGGTGATCGGGTCACCACTAGATTTAAAATCAGCCGCGAGCAGATGCATTGGCTGCAACGGACTACTTTCGGTAACTGTTTCTACCCGCTCATTCTGAATGACCTTAGCCGATTTCAAACTAGTTGGATGGTACAGGTGATACAGAGTTGATTGAATTCCCGAGAACCCGCGCTGTCCAAGCAGCTCCTCTCGATACAGGCCACCATCTGGTTTGGTAAATTGGGTGTGGCGTTTATGCGGAATCTCTCCGAGCTTGTGGTAAAAAGGCATAGGCTCCTTTCCTTGCTGGTATGAAAGTAGACTATACTTTGGCGCGCGGCAAAGTGAAACGGCAAGAAGCGCTGACCAGTTATCTGCTGGCGCCTAAGTTGTTGAGATGATTTCGAGAGATAATTGTCTTAGTTGGGTTGGTTGTCGGCAGGGGATAGAAGTTAGGGACGCTAATCTAGTTTGCAAAACAGTCTATTGAGTCTATTGTTTCGCATGTATCAATATGCTGGTAAATAGTTGGGTGTTTAGTTCTTCGTAGGCTATATAGTGATTATCAAAAGTCGGTGCCAGTAAAGATTGGCAAGCCGTTTGAGATTAATCGCTGGAGGTTGTTGTTGGGGCTCGCTTTCGCGAATCTATAGGGGTACTCAAAAGTTAATGTATCCCTGGTGACTTTTGCAAACAGCTATACCAATTGGACAAGAATGAATAAAAAATCAGTACACCTGCTTCTTCTAACTCTTTTTGCATTATTCAATGGCCTATTTTCTGTTACCGCGCACTCGCAGCAGGCAGATATCAGCGGGTCCGTAAAGCTCGGCGCACTAATTCCGTTGACTGGTGGTTATGCACCCTATGGAGAGTTGGTGTTACGTGGTCTTGAACTCGGGCTGCCGGATTATGTTCAGACAATAGTTGAGGATATAGGAACAATGAACGCCAAGGATACCGTTACAGCGTCCAGCAAATTGGTCGACCTAGATGATGTTATGCTGGCGGTTATATTTGGAAGTGATGAGGCCGAATGGGCGGCTCCTAAGTTTAATAGGGCGAAGACTCCATTAGTCATTGCTTGGGACAGTAATCCTAGCGTGGAAGCCCTTGGTGAATATGTCTTTAGTGCAGGCTATGAAATAGCGAGTGGTGCGATGCTTGGGGCAAAGTATTTGCTCGAAACTTTGAAGGTAACTTCAGTCGCAATTGTTGCCGAGGAAAGCTCTTACAATCAGGCCTTTGTGAGTTTGGATTGCTTGAAGAGAAGGGGAGTATGCGGATCTTCGGTGCGGGAATCCTGTCGTCAATTGGCGAGATGGAGAACATCCTCAAAGGAGGGCCGAGTATCCGGGCATTCAATTTCGAGGAGATGATCAACACGCCCTTCGATCCGACGAAACTTCAGCCAGTGCTGTTTCTTGCTCCTTCGATGGATTTGATGCTCGAATACGGACAGCGATTGGCTCGAATGAGTTGATTTGTAGAATCTTGGGGTAATTTGAACCGATGATTAAGTACCTACTACCCGGAACGGGACTCTTAATTACCGCCGCGGTAGTTGGTTACTTGATTCGTACGGTTTCGATCAGCGATGTCATCGCCCTTATTTCAGCAGCAGATATTACCTGGCTCCTAGTTTTTCTAGTCTGCTCATTAGTAATGAGTATTGGACACACCTGGAGATACAATCTATTGCTCGCTTCAAATGGGGTTCAAGTTAATTCGTTTATGCTGTACCTGATCGTTTTGGTTCGGAACATGGGCTCCGATCTCCTTCCAGCAAGAATCGGAACAGCAATATATATCGTTCTTGCTAATCGAGGACTGAAGATTCCGCTGGAGATTGCCACTACTTCGTTCGGCTATGCCATGCTTTTTGATTATCTTGTGATGGCACCGTTGGTAGTTGTTTTGGCGTTGTTTGCTCTTGAAAATGGAGATCCCAACGGCGAGATGATCTTATTGTTTGGCTTATTCCTGTCAGCTGCGTTCCTAATTATTACAAACTACCTTCCCAGAATTGCGAAGGCATTGCCAAGACTATTCAGGAACGGTGCACTTAAAGCGTTCTCTGAACGAGTGGCCCAAGGTGTTGAGCAGGTATCGAAGGCTCAAATTATGGGGCGAGTCCTGTTGCTGACCCTTATTATTCGAATATTTAAGTATGCTGGGCTCTTTGCGATTCTGATGGCATTGCTTGCTCCGAGTGGAGCTGACAGCGCCTTATCGCCAGCGCAAGCGATTATCGGGATCTACGCGGCAGAGGTATCAGCCAGCTTGCCGATCTCAGGACCGGCAGGAATTGGAACGTATCAGGGGGTCTGGTTGGCGACCTTTAGACTTCTCGGTCTTCCTGAAAATTTGGCCGCTTCAACTGGCATTAGCCATCACCTGATCACTCAGGTTTATGGATACTCGCTGGGACTACTCGCTCTTGGTCTTTTCTTTCTGATCGTTAGAGTATCTGGGTTTAATTTCACCTACCCACCTCAACCTACCACCCGAGTTAGCTTTGCCGTTCGATATTTGGCACTGCTATTGTTCGCATCTGTCGTTATCTTTTCTGCCAAGGGAGATGCTGCTCCTAAGGTTCCGGAGGTTGCAGGGCCCGGTCGCCAAGAGTTTCTAGAATCTAATAGCCTGATATTTGATTCCAATCTCTCAGGCACCTTTGGAATCTATCAATTGGGTGGGGGAGCTTCAGATCCGCAAGCGATCATTGATGATCCAAGATTGCATGAGATGTATCCAGCAATTGAAACTAGCGGAACACTAGTTGCGTACGCTAGTTCAGGATCAGCCAAACGAGGGGCGCAGAGTGAGATCTGGGTCTATGATCGTCAGAAACGTGAGCGTCGACGCATTAGTGATAACGGCACCTTCCCAAGCTTCTCCTCCGATGGCACCGAGATCTATTTTGAGCGCAACCGTAAGCAGGTGATCGCTAGTAAGTTGTCGGACAGCTCCGAAAGAGTGATCTTCCCGATTAAGGGAGATTCGCGCTTCAGAAAGTTTGAAGTCGTAAAGCCTCGCATCTCACCAGATGGTTTGGCAGTTGCATTTACCTCGGATGCCGATGGTCGCTGGCATGCCTATTCAGCGGATCTTACTTCTGGTGAGGCAACTTTGATCGGCAAGGGGTGCCAGCCGTATTTGGTTTCGCGCAACAGCGGTATATTTGTTAATGAGTCTGGAATCTTCTCGTCACCCTTTATTCAACATTTTGGGGCCTTAGGGGACGGTCGTGTAACAGTGGTTGACCGTCGCCGTGAGTATTTCCCAAGTATCAGGAGTGATCTCGTATACTTCGGGCGAGGACGCGGTAGCTCGCATGAGTCTGACAATTACGAGATTTTTGCCCAATTCAATGGAAGAGAGCTGCAACTTACAGACAACGGTGCTACAAACAGGTGGCCGGTAGGGGTTGGTAGTAGGTAATCAGGACGTTCTGGACACTGATCTTTGACAATCGACCAATCCGGCCCATATTGACTATATGGCGCAAAACCTTGATTCAGATCCTGTCTCGCGAACCGCCTGCTGGTCCTAAGATTTGTAATTCTATAGCGGTTTGCAAGAGTCGCGAGCGATAAAATAGCTTTTGCAAACCGCTTTAGATTCGCGAAAGCGAATCAAAACAGCAAACCTATAGTGATTAAATTCAAAAGGCTTGCCAATTATATTGGCACCGACTTTTGATAATCACTATTAGCCTTGAATGGTTTGGGGAAAGATAGTCAACTTGAGTGCATTTTTTGGGATTATGTGAACGGTCAATTTATTAGGAACAGCAATGGGAACAGCCATGGATCGGGCACAGAGCCGCAGAATTGGAGATAACCGATCGAAATTGCAGCACGCAGTTCTTGTTGGGTGCTGCACTGCTATTGGATTGCTACTTTTAGGCTCAGGCGTCACTGGCTGTTCAAAGGGTGAGGAGCAAAAGGTAGCTGCAATCCCCGAAGTTCCGGTACTTACAATTGCCGCGCAGAATCTTCCAACCTACGTCGATTTTGTAGGACAGACAAAGGGTGCGGTTGAGGCCGATGTGCGTGCCCGTGTTGATGGCGTTCTGCTAAGTATGAATTTCAAGGAGGGAACAGACGTAAAGGAGGGTGATCTACTCTATACAATCGATCCCGCTCCGCTACAGGCGAAGCTTTCGGAAGCAAAGGCCGGTTTAGTTGAGGCAGAAACGAAGCTTGTAAAGGCTGATGCGGACTTAGGACGGATGCGACCCCTGGCAGCGATGAATGCTGTCAGTAAGCGCGATCTTGACACATCGATTGCACAGCAGGGCGTAGCAAGTAGTGGAGTTGAGGCTGCCAAAGCGAATGTTGAAGCCGCCGAGATCGATCTTGGATACACCAATGTTAAGGCGCCAATATCTGGAATCATCGGTCTAACGAAGGCTCAGATCGGTGAGTATGTTGGTAAGCCGCCCAACGCAATTGTATTGAATACGATTGCACAGTTAGACCCGATGCGGGTTGTCTTTACTGTGTCGGAGAATGACTATCTATTCTTTGCACGGATTCGGCAGGCGCGTGAGGCACGCGGCGAACCAGCACCCAAGAGGGTTTTAGAGTTAGTACTCTCGGATGGAATGCCGTATCCCGAGAAGGGCGAGCTATTGTCAGTTGACTCGCAGGTTAATACCTCTACAGGAGCAATTACAGTTGAAGCGATCTTCCCCAATCCGAGTAAATTGCTACGACCGGGCCAGTTTGCCAAGGTGCGCGCGGTTAAGGAATCAATCTCTGATGCGATTGTAGTTCCTAAGAAGGCGATTCGTGAACTACAGGGGCTGAAACAGGTTCTGGTTGTCGACAAAGAGGACAAAGTAAGTGTTAAGACAGTTACTATCCAAACTGAAGTTGGAAACCTTGTGGTGATTAGTAGTGGCTTGGCGATTGGCGATCGGATAATTCCAGAGCCACAAATGCGACTCGCAAGTGGTGCTGTGGTTAAGCCAATTGAGCAGCCGTTGCCAGCTAATGCCGGGGTAAAACCTGAAGTAGCTGCCCCCGTAGAAACAGCTCCAGCAAACTAATTCACAATTCTACTTGATCTGGTGACGCATGAGTTCTGACACTGTGAGTTCTGAGACTGTGAGTTCTGACACTATGAAACCCGAAAACCAGAGCTCCGAGGGATCTGATAAGGCGAACAGTACGGCAAGAGATTTTTTCTTCGTGCGCCGACCGATCGTTGCGATTGTAATCTCTATATCCTTAGTTATCTTTGGACTCGTAGCGCTCAAGGACCTGCCGGTATCAATGTACCCATCAGTGGTACCTCCAGAGATTCAGGTTAATTCGACATATGCAGGCGCCGATGCGGTGGCCGTTGAGCAATCTGTTACAACGCCGCTTGAGCAACAGATTAACGGCGTCGAGAATGCGATCTATATTCGCTCTATTAACGCCAATGATGGAACGAGTTCGATCAGAGTTTCGTTTCAGGTTGGCTCCGACCTGGACATGTCCAACGTATTGGTGCAAAACCGTGTTGCGCAAGGAGAGCCAAGTCTACCTGAAGAGGTGAAGAAGTTCGGGGTTACGGTAAAAAAATCACTCTCGTTTCCCCTTTTACTAATTGCCCTGACATCGCCTAATAAAACCTACGACAACAATTTTCTGAGCAACTATGCATTGCTCAATGTTAATGACGAATTGGCTCGTATTAATGGTGTCGGCCAGATTAATCTCTTTGGAGGGATCGACTATGCGATGCGTATCTGGATTGATCCCGGCAGACTTTCGACTTTAGGGGTCTCGGTAACAGAGATAGCCGACGCGATCAAGAATCAGAACGTTGTGGCCCCAGGTGGTAAGATCGCCGCCGAGCCAGCGCGCCCCCTGGCACTGAGTTTACCTATGCCGTGCGACTTCAGGGCCGCCTGCAAACGCCAGAGGAGTTCGCCAAGATAATTATTAAATCAAATAGCGATGGCTCTGATGTAAGAATATCGGATGTGGGCCGAGTAGAGCTCGGAGCGCAGAATTACAACGCCATCGGAAGGTATAACAGTGCACCAGCAGGCGTGATCTCGATCTATCAAACTCCTGGTTCAAACTCGTTAGAGGTTGCCAATAAGGTTCGCGCAACGATGGAGGAGATTAAGAAGCGATTCCCCAATGACCTGGAATACACAGTATCACTCGATACTACCAAGGCAGTTACCGCTGGTATCGAGGATATCGTCCATACGCTTCTGGAGGCGGTTGTCCTAGTAGTATTGGTGGTATTTCTGTTTCTGCAGAGCTGGCGTGCCACATTAATTCCGATCCTGACAGTTCCGGTTGCACTGATTGCAACATTTGCTGTTTTTCCAATGCTTGGGTTCAGTATTAATACCTTGTCGATGTTGGGGTTAGTATTGGCGATCGGCATCGTCGTTGATGATGCAATTGTTGTGATCGAAGCGGTTGCGCACCACATGGAACATGGTATGACCCCTAGAGAAGCGACCAATCAGGCTATGCGCGAGGTTGCTGGTCCGGTTATGGCGATCGCCCTAATTTTAACAGCCGTGTTCGTTCCGGTTGTATTCATGGGTGGAATTACCGGCAGTTTCTATACACAGTTTGCGGTCACAATCTCAGTCTCAGTGTTGTTCTCTGCGCTCAGCGCATTAACACTCTGTCCAGCTCTCTGCGCGATGTTTTTGAAGCCGCATGCGCCATCAACGGGTTTGCTGGCAAGGTTTTTTGGGAAGTTCAATGCTGGGTTTGATTGGGTCACCGGTAAGTATCTCGGGGTTTCTGGATTTATCGCTCGTAAACTCGTTCGCAGTGTGGTGATCTTTGCAGTCGTACTATTTGGTGTGTACGTGATCGGCAAGAATCTTCCTGGAGGATTTATTCCGGAGGAGGATCAGGGCTATATACTCGCCAACGTTCAACTTCCCGATGCCGCCTCACTTCAACAGTCGGATTTAGTTGCGAAGCGTGCCGAGGAGATAATTAGAGCTACGGCAGGGGTTGATTCCGTAACAACGGTGACTGGATTTAGTTTGATCAGTCAGTCATATGGAACAAACTATGCGTTCTTCTTTATTTGGCTAAAGCCATGGGGTGAGCGAACCACATCGCAGGAGCATTCATTTGGAATCATTAACGAACTTAATCGGCAGTTTGCCGCCAAATTTTCTGATGCCCAGGTGATCGCCTTTGGACCCCCAGCCATACCTGGTTTGGGAAATGGATCGGGCTACAGCATGATGTTGCAAGATCGTTCAGGTGGTTCTCCGGAGTATCTGAGTGAGCAGGCAACAAAGTTCATCCAGGCGGCAAAACAACGACCAGAGATCGGCTCGGCATCGACGATGTTTCGAGGTTCCGTACCCCAGATCTATGCGGCGATTGACCGTGAAAAGGTTCTAAAACAGGGCGTTTCACTGGCCGAAGTTAACGCAGCGGTGGGGACTTTCCTGGGTGGTCTGTATGTGAATGACTTTAACAGATTTGGGCGACTTTATAAGGTTTACCTGCAAGCCGAACCAGATTATCGCGATACTACTGCCGATCTAAACTCCTTCTATGTGCGTAATAATCAAGGGGTGATGGTTTCGTTAGGGACGTTATTAACAACCAACGAGACCTACGGCCCAGAGTTTACGAATCGTTTTAATCTATTCCGTTCTGCTGAGATAACCGGAGCTCCAGCTCCTGGATTCAGTTCGGCACAAACTCTTCAAGCGTTAAAGGAGGTCGCGGCCGAGGTTCTACCGCCTGATATGTCATACGCTTGGAATGCGATGTCCTACCAGGAGGTAATGGCTCCAGGTAGCTATGGCACACTACTACTCGGTGTGCTCTTCGTATTTCTAATCCTGGCAGCGCAGTATGAGAGCTGGTCGCTACCATTCAGCGTACTTTTGGGGACTCCATTCGCAATCCTCGGAGCGCTTGTTGGTTTATGGCTGGGGCGTATGTTGCTCGGAGAGGCATACCTTAACAATATCTTTGCACAGATCGGAATTCTAACCCTCGTAGGACTTGCGGCTAAGAATGCGATCCTGATTGTTGAATTTGCAAGAAATGAAGTATTGAAGGGCCGACCAGTTTATGAGGCCGCAATGGATGCAGCCAGGTTAAGATTTAGACCGATCCTGATGACGGCCTTCGCATTCATCTTCGGAGTAATCCCGCTTGTGCTTGCAACTGGCTCTGGTGCCGAGGGTCGCAAGGTGATGGGAATGGCAGTATTTTCTGGCATGACGGTGGCAACGATCCTTGGAGTGTTGTTGGTCCCCGCGTTCTTTGTGCTGATCGAGAAATTGGGTTCGTGTAAGGCAAAGGAACATAACTAAGCAGATAGGGCAGTGATTGTGAGTAGATTCAAGGTAATGAGGCTAGGAATTTGGGCAGTGCTGCTAATAGCTCCGATCGGTTGTTCCTTTGCACCGATCTTTCAACCATCAGATCCAGAGCTCGGACCAGAGTTTCGCAATAGCCTAAGTTCTGGTGGCAAGCCGAGCGAGGAATCAGTCGCAAACCTACCGTGGTGGGAGGTGTTCGAAGATCCGCATTTAAGGGGGCTAGTTAAGACGTCGCTTGCCAACAACAGAGATCTTCAGCAAACCGCAGCTCGAATTGCCGAGGCAAGCGCGCAACTCGGGTTTGTCAGGGCCGATCAGTTTCCGCTGATCGGTGTAGCGGGCGATATGCGACGTGTAGACCCCGGCTCAACGTTTGGTTCCGCGGGGAATTTCAATTCCTTTGCACTCGGTGCTGATCTCTCCTTTGAGGTCGATGTCTGGGGAAAATTCAGAAATGCAACCGAAGCGCAGCGACAGGCACTCTATTCTTCAGAATATTCCTATAGAACTGTAACACTGACCTTAGTCGCTCAGGTGGCGCAGACGTATTTTAAGCTGATCGATTTTGATTCTAGGGTCGCGATCGCAAAGAACACCCTGGCTACGCGCCATGAATCTACAAGGATTATTCGTGCTAAGTTTGACAAGGGGATCGTATCTGAGCTGGATCTGAATCAGGCACAGATTGAAGAGGGCGACGCAATGGTGAGCATCGCCGCATTTGAGCGTATTCGTGGATTGTTTGAGAACTCACTGCGGACCCTGATCGGTGGTGGAGTTGGTGAAATTAGTCGAGCTAGCTCGCAGAACTTTCAATCCTTGGATCTCAATTTGCCGACTGGGGTCCCCGCGACCTTGCTTGAGCGTAGACCTGATATTCTTGCGGCTCGCGCAGACGTGGAGTCCCAGTACAGTCTTATTGGTGTGGCCGAGGCCGATCGTTTTCCGTCGCTCAGTATTCTGGGTTCGTTTGGTCTAAGAAGCTCTGAAAGCTCAGATTTTTTCGATACTAAATCGAAGAGCTGGCTTGCTAGTGGTGGTCTACTTGGCCCACTAATCGATTGGGGCAAGTTCAAATCCCAAGCCGACGCGCAACGAGCGCGCGCAGAACAGGCTGCTAAGTTCTATGAGTAGAGGATCCTTATAGCAGTTCAAGAGGTCGAGGATGCGCTGATCAGTAACCGAACATATAAAGATGAGTATGAAGGGACACAGTTCAAGCTTGTTGCGGCCGAGAGCGCTACCAAGCTTTCGCGTGCGCGGTATGACGAGGGAATATCACCGTACCTCGAGGTACTTGATTCTGAGCGTTCCCTTTTTGCAGCCCAACTAGACGCATCACGTACAGTTCAGGAGTATCTCAGTACGCTCGTACAGATCTATAAGGCGCTTGGTGGTGGATGGGAGATCGCGCCTGATACTAGCGGTCCAGTTGTTCCAACCCAGGTCGTTTCAAATTCACCGTCGACAGTGCCGTGAAGAAAGTGTCATAAAGACAGTGCCATGAATACTGTGTCATAGAGCACTGGCTGATATTTCTCTAGATTTTAAGAAGGGTAGCTCCCATGAACCTGCCGCCAACATTTTCTCAAACACCACCAACCGGCTTCAATCCTAATGCAACAGCATTTCCAGCCAAAAAGAAGCGTGGCTGTTTTTTTTTGGATGTTTAACCGCAATCATCTTGGCGATTGTGATTACCGTCGGCGCTGTATACGGCGTTCGACACTTCGTGGGTAAGTTGGCCGATCAGTACACAGCCTCCGCGCCGATTGCACTACCAGTGGTTAATATCGACGCTGCGCAATCCGGACAACTTAAAGCTCGCTTTGAAGCCTTTATGGCTGGTTTGGCAGATGATTCTGGACCGAATCAGCTAGTTCTTACGGATGATGAATTAAATGCGGTGATTAACTTTGATCCGAACTTTGCGCCACTCAAGGGGCGCGCATATGTCTCATTCAATAATGATCGGGTGGAGGCCAAGTTAAGTATGCCGCTCGAAAGCTTTGGCTTTTCGGGGCGCTACCTGAATGGTGATGGGGAGGTCTCAGTAGCGATGAAGAACGGTTTACTAGAGGTCTACCTTAAATCGTTATCAGTAAATGGCTCGCCGATCTCACAAGAGTTCCTTGCGACCTTTAGTAATCAGAATCTAGCAGCTGAAATGTATAAGGATTCGGCAAAGATCAAGGCGTTACAGAACTTGGATAGCGTCGTTGTAAGGGATAATCAGTTGATAGTCACACGTCGATAGGATGGAATCCCGGGTAGTTCTGCGGGCGCTATCGGTACTCCTGCTATTGTATTTGCCGCTTAAGTCATGGATGAGATCTGAGCTGCCAGGTTTTTCATCCTTAGCGAGCAAGATTCAGGCCGGGATGGTGTTGCCTGACCTATAGCGATTATCAAAAGTCGGTGCCAATAAAATTGGCAAGCCTTTTGAAATTAATCGCTATAGGTTGTTGATTTGATTCGCTTCCAGCGAATCTATAGCGGTTTGCAAACGCTATATCAGTTCGTAGTCTGCATGGGCAACCAACTTCCCTGAGTGCACTTGTTGCAGGGCGCCCAAAAACACTACTCCATTTTTGGGCGACCTGGTGCGCGCCGTGTCGTGTCGAGATCCCAGAACTTAATGCTTTGTATCAGGAGCATGCAGATCGAGGTTTCTCTATCGCAGCCATTACGTGGATCCTAACGTAGAAGCCGTTACAGCCTTTTTAGCGGTGCAGGAGTTAGCATTTGGCACATACTGGGACGGTGATGATGTCATTCAGGGCAAGATTCAATTAGGTGGTATTCCCTCTTCAATATGGGTTGACTCCGATCTACGGGTGATTAAGCGCGAGATCTCGACACAAACTTTACAGAGGACGTTGCAGGAATGGTTTCCAAGGTCATAGAGGTGACTGATCTTACCAAACACTATCGCCGCTTTGGTCGGGAGAAGACAGCCGTAGATCGGCTCACATTCAGCGTCGCTGCCGGATCCGTAGTTGGGTTTCTGGGTCGAAATGGAGCTGGCAAGAATACAACGATATTGGCGATGTTGGATCTGATTTCGAACGATATTGGCGATGTTGGATCTGATTTCGCCCAGTGTGGGAGAGATCCTGTTGTTTGGTCAGCGCCACACCTCGCAAGCTATAGTGATTATCAAAAGTCGCGAGCGAAATAATTTCGAACGACCCGCAGCGCCCGCTGATTCCGGATTGCATGGGCGCGCTTACGCATAGCCGAGTCGCTATGCAGTATTTACCTTTATGACTGTCACTGAAGTATGTCCCCGCATGACGCCAGTCGTGATCCACTAGCCTGCCGTTCATTCACCGCGACTAGGGTGGCGCTCAAGTTGTTTAGGTAAGCGTATAGTCCGTGGACTGTGTGGCTCTAATAGGGCAATGCGCAGATGGAGGCAATTCGTGCTGGTTCTTTGATCAGCGAGATTAATCCATTGCAGACTCTTTCTAGAAGCTTATCTGGGTCCCGCGTATACCAGTTGGTAAAGAACTTATTCTTGAGCTCCAGCCAAATTCTCTCGATAGGATTTAAGTCTGGCGAATAGGCTGGAAGATACATCGGTTCAATATGATGCCAGTTGATCGAGCCAGCATGATGCCAGGACGCGTTATCAAGAATGAGCACGGTCTTCTTTGGAGAGTTCTTAGTTCGAGTTGCCAGGGTATCTATAAATATTTGAAATACCGCCGTGTCAGTGTAAGACCATTCGGATTTCTCCACCCCAACTCTGCCAAGGTTGCCTTGCTGATTTGTGACATACCATATTGAGATTGTTGACGTTTGTTTGGTTCGAAGATCAGCTTCATATGATAATGGAGGCTCGCAATTAATTTCGAGAAAGTTCCCATTCGGATTTCTCCACCCCAACTCTGCCAAGTTTGCCTTGCTGATTTGTGACATATCACATTGAGATTGTTGACGTTTGTTTAGTTCGAAGATCAGCTTCATGTGACAATTGAGACTCGCAATTAATTTCGAGAAAGTTGGGGTGGAGAAAATCGTATGGAGAAAATCGTATGTCTGGACACGACTTCCTCCACCCCAACTTTCTGAGAAGTTCGAATGTAAATGATTGCTGGCTGCAATCCCTAGTCGACAAATTTATCAATGAAAACGATGTAGTATGCCATAAATCGAAATAGCAAACGTCGCAGAGTTGGGGTGGAGGAATTTTTGCGGGAATTTTTGCGAGGAATTTTTGCGGAGGAATTTTTGCTTCCTACCGGACACTAGTGAGGCAGGGTAAGTCGACCCAATAGCCAACCCAATAGGCAATAGAAGACCTACTGATCTAAGCCGCAATCTTCTTCATTAATCCCAGCTTCTCTAATCGCTGACACAATGACGGAATCTTGTCGATGCCCACAAAGCGCTCCTTCTCGATCAGGAAGGTTGGGGTGTCGAACACATCAAGTTTGCGACCGCGCTTGTAGATCCCCTTGACGCGTTCACGAGTATCGGATGATGAGAGCTTACTTAGGAACTCACCGATGTCGATATCAAGCTCTTCGCATAGCTCGTTAGTGAAAGTTTCGTCGTTTGGATTTTCACCAAGTCCCCACCACTTGTGGAAAACCTTGTAGTTGTACTCCATTAAGACACCAAGATCGCTTGCAACTAATGCGCCCCGTGTAACACGACCTGGGTCGAATTCGCCCTCTGGCCAGCCCTCAGGGTAAACCAATGGAATCTTTAGGTCGGTCGCGATACGGGTGGTATCTTCAAACAGATAGGATAGCTTCTCTGGTATGACTGGTGCCGGCGTTACGGTATGACCGGAGGCCTTGGCCGAGAATGGCTGCCAGAGCAGCTCGACATCAAACTTGGCGGCTATGTTATAGATCGACTCCAGGGCCAGGTAGGAATAGGGGCTCTGGTAAGAATAAAATACTTCTACGTTTAAGCTCATATCGTTTTTGCTCTCATGTAACTGTTCAAATCAACGCCCGTACGGTATTAGGATTATCCAATAATTGCAAGGGTAACCATGTTGTTAGAAGAACTATGTCAGGGTAGTCGATCGGATGGCCGCCCATTCCTCTGTCTTGAGGTAAATCCGCCACGAGGGACGGATCTTGAGCCTATTTTCGAGCGCTTAGAGGGGCAACTTGATGGACTCGACTTTTTAAACGTAACTGACTCGGCCCTGGCGCGAATGAAGATGGCAGCTTTGCCTTTCGCTAGCCTTCTAAAGGCCCGTACTAGAATCGAAGCGTTAGTTAATTTTTCGTGCCGTGACCGCAATACGATTGCTATGCAGGCGGATCTTTTAGCGGCGTGGGCAACCGGAGTGCGATCGGTAGTGGCGCTAACGGGAGACGCCGTTACGGTAGGGGATGCCCCAGAAACCAAGGCCGTATTTGAGCTTAATTCTGTCGGATTATTGAACCTAATCAAAAAGCTAAATTCTGGGAGTGATAATGTTGGGCAGCCGATCAAGGGGGCTCCAAGCTTTCAGATGGGGGTTGTTGTTAACCCTAACGCGCGTAACGCTAGCGCCGAGCTTAAGCGACTGGTTCGTAAACGCGAAGCCGGTGCGCGCTATGCTTTAAGTCAACCGGTATTTGATGCCCAAGCCGCCCGCAGATTCTTCATTGAAGCCCGTTCCGTCGGAGTTCCAATCCTGATGGGATTACTGCCACTTAAATCTTCTGGCGCCGCTCTTGGCGTAGCCAAGGTGCCAGGAATCAAGCTCTCTGGGTCGGTCGAGGAGCTCCTAAAGCGCCCACCAGAGGAGGATCTAAGTGACAAGTTTATTGCTCACTGTCTTATGCTTGCCCGCGAGACTCGCGATCTTGTTGCAGGGTTTCATGTAATTAGCGGCGCTACCCCCAAGCTTGGGCTAGCTCTGACCCGTGAGTTAGTGCGAGAGTTCTCAGTAACCGTTCAGGGGGGTGAAATTTGATGGGATTCCCATCGGTTATAATGCATAGAAAATATCGCAAGGTTGAATACTTTCTTGACATCCCCTGATCGGGGATGAATTATTATCTGAACGGTTAGTTGTTTCCACCCAATTTGCTACGCAAATTCGCCCCTTAATAGGGGCGATAGATACTAGCTTGGTGGTTGGCAATTTTTCCTGCCTAAGTGAACGGCTACAATTCTCCTAATTGTCTAGTTTATCTAATGAGATATTGCACTTATGAAACGTCGCGAAGAGATGTCATTTCTGGAGAGCATCTACGTTGTTGAGGTAGTAAAGGGAGTGGCATTTACCTTTACTCGCCTGATTCGCAACCTGACGTTGCATATTCTGCACGTCTTCGGAATCATGAAATCCCACGCAGCGTCAGCCAGTATACAGTACCCCAATGAACGCCGTGAGTATCCAACCCGTTATCGTGGACGCCACCGTCTGACGCTACACACTAATGGCGACATCAAGTGCACCTCCTGTTTTCTTTGCGCCACAGCCTGCCCAGCGCGGTGTATCTACATCGAAGCGTCTGAGCATGACGATCCGAATGTTGAGAAGTTTCCGCGACGCTATGAAATTGATACGCTGCTTTGCATTTACTGTGGCTATTGCGTTGAAGCCTGCCCAGTAGACGCGATCCGCATGGATACCGGTATTCATCCCGATGTTTACCCGCCCGACCCAAGAATGTTCATCGAGGATAAAGAGACCCTGATGATCCGCTCACGGGATCTCGAGAATCTCGGTCCAGAGGCGATGTTCGAGCAGCATATGAAACGAATGCAGGCCATAGAGAAGGATCCATTTGGTGCGAACTAGTTTGGATGGGGCTATTCGAGGTTGGTGGACTCGAATATGCGCGGCGGTATTCTGCGCGCTTGTATTAGGCAACTCCTCGGTAATTGCCGAATCAGGCGTAGGTGGCCCCGGGGTTGCAGCTGTAGATGAGGTTTTTTCAGGGGATACTCTTCCTCCAAAACCATCTCCACCACCACTACCTACGATTGCGGCCTTAGACACATCTTTGCCGAATGTAATTAGGGGTTCACGGATCGACCGCAGCAAAGTTGATCAATACAAAGAATTAATTATTCCTGAAATGTTAGCCCTTATCCGTGGTGGGTTGCTCGAGTTGGACGCGGCGAGCAGGACAAATTATGTCTGGAGAATTGATGATGCCTGGGAGGCACTTGGCCAACAGAATCGAGGCTATTCACTTGGTGATAGTAGCAGATTGATGATGGCAGACAGAGCTATCCCTAACCTTGAAAATGGATTTCCGTTCGGCGATGCCGCTACCTTGGAACGACTCTTTGCCGAAATGAATTCTGATCCCGATGATGATCCATCTGGACTGGACGAACAGGCCCGCAAGGATCTTGGAGCGAAGTTATTGTGGAATGTCCAAGCAAATTTTTGGAATGCTCACTACCTACGCTCAAACTTTTCACTACTCAGTTTTTCACCCGCCACATCGATTCAAGCGGCGGATCTACATCAGCGACTTGACGGCACGATCAGCCGTGTTTACCCATCAAAGGTAGATACTAACGACCACACCAGCCAGTATTTTCGCGAAATCATAACTTTAGATCGCCCCGAACCGCTCGCCGGTTGGCGATGGCTAACATTTCGTTTCCACGGCGTGGATGAGGACGGGGTCTGGTTAGCATCCCCAGCGATAAAGAGATCTCGTCAGCTTGCTGGTGCTAATCGATCAGATCCGATCCTGCGCACAGGTATCAGCCCTGATGATCTCTTCGGTTGGTCCGGAAGATCAGAATTGGTTGAGGCGCGCTTTGATCAGGCGCTGATTGCTCTAGCACCATTTGCAGATTTCAATCTTGCCACTAGTGAGAGTCTCGATCTGCCAACGAAGTCATCAGTTGAACTTCCCACGACCTCCACCTCTGAACCATCGGCTGTGCCTGAGGTTGTCCCGGTCGCACTGCCGAACTGCCGAAAGGTTGGTGAGAACAGCTCCGCAGTTCCGGGACTATCACCCAAGTGGAATGGTGCTATTCATAAGTTTGGCACCGGAGGACCTTGGGTGCCGGCTCGGAGCATATTTGTGCCGCGTAAGCTATTTCGAGTTGAGCTGACTCCCAATGATGCCAATTCGCTCTATGGTCGGCAGGTACTATATATAGACGCAGCCAGCATGTTGCCGGTCTACAAGCTGGTCTATGATCGTACAGGAAAGTTCTGGAAGTTTTTAATGACCGGTTTTGGATTAGCTGCTGACAGGAAGGATAAGGAGAACACGGTGGCGGCGAGTCGATTTGTCTATCCAAGCTATACAGTTGTGTTTGACCTGCAGAATGGACGTACTTCAGCGATCGATTATTTAAACTATCAGGTCTGTAAAACGCTTCCAGAAGGTGTCAAATTAAGCGATTTTGATCCGGCGCGATTGGTTTTTTAGTCACCATAGAGCATCGCTATTGGTGACGATATCTGGTAGGCTGCGTCGACTTTTTTCTTACCTTAGATTCACCCCCTGTTAGGAGATTTCGATATGACTGCTGTGATTGCCCCCGATATGGTTGTTGATATGCACTATACCTTGCGTGATGCGCAGTCTGAAGTAGTTGACTCCTCAGTTGGCGAGGAGCCACTGCGGTATCTGCAAGGCAGCGGCCAGATCGTTCCTGGCTTGGAGTCAGCAATGGTTGGTAAGAGGCCGGGCGAGAAATTCACCGTACAGGTTGAGCCTCAGGATGGGTACGGTGATTATGATCCGTCGATGTGTCAAGAGATTCCCAAGGAGAATTTTCCCAATCAGGCCGAGTTGGTAGTCGATGCGATGTTTGAGGCCACTGGCCCGGACGGAGATACGATAATGATTCGTCTTACAAAGATTAGCGATAAGACTGTAACAGCAGATGGCAATCACCCGTTGGCGGGAAAGACATTATATTTTGAGATCGAAGTCGTCTCCGTTCGGCCAGCGACCTCCGAGGAGCTATCCCACGGACACGCTCATGGCGGCGAGGGGCATGTGCATTAGCTGAACCGCTATCGGGGCGACTGGGCGTGTTGTTAACACTGTAACTGAAACTGAAACTGTAGCGGTAGCTCGCCCGGAAGGTAATCTCTTTGGGGCTGCTTGATACTCTGAGACTCCAAAGTATTAAGTCGAGGGGGAATCTCATGCGCACAACATATATAGCGGTTTGCAAAAGTCGCGAGCGATATAATAGCTTTTGCAAACCGCTATAGATTCGCGAAAGCGAATCAAAACAGCAACCTATAGCGATTAATATCAAAAGGCTTGCCAATTTTATTG